>CAJHYI010000327.1_pt1 | contig 26039 bp, 18 predicted proteins | sample 9198771 | NCBI WGS metagenome assembly CAJHYI01 (sample SAMEA7708367, study PRJEB35096) | sediment metagenome | biome: marine neritic benthic zone biome [ENVO:01000025]; feature: sediment [ENVO:00002007]; material: shallow marine sediment [ENVO:03000034] sea grass bed [ENVO_01000059] ...
ATCCAATCGTCGGTGGTATCCAGCCCTATTTTTTCCAGATCAAGATTCGTCAGCCGCTTCGGCGGGACATGCGAGCCGGTTCCCAGAATGCGAATTGATTCCACCGTTAAGCTCTCCATAATAAGGGCTCGCTGTCAGATATAGCGGTCGACCATTTCAGAAATCATTTTTTCAACGCCCTGCGGGCCTTCGTCCTGCTCAACCGTTTGAATCAGTTTTTTGATTTTTTGATAGGTTGCCGGATCGCGTTTTAAATCATCGGTCGAGCGATAGGCACCGCCGCGGCGTCCGGCGCGATAAATCAGACGGTCGCTTTCCGATAGATCCCGGTAGGATTGAATGACGGCCAATATTTTTTCCTTATCATCCGGCAGATTGCCGCTGACCTCTTCCAGCAGATTCATAATATGATCACTGGTTACGGTACTGGTAATTCCATCGAGGGTTTGGATGAATAGCCCAATTTCTTCGGCCAGCATATCATCGGTTTGCATCGTAAAGCTTCCATCTTCCAGCCGGTTGTGCAGCGGTACGTGGTCCGGCACCCGGAGGCTGCGAAGCCGGATAAAATGAGGATTTATTTGATTGAGCACCTTGGCGGTTTCAATGGCATGGTCGCGCCACATTTCCTGGCCGCCCAGGCCGGGCATAACATATTCGGAGACTTCCACACCGGCTGCCAATAGCCGCTTTCCGGCTTCAATATGTTGCGCTCCGGTGACGCCTTTTTTCATCAGCTTCAGCAACGGATCATATCCGCTCTCCAGCCCGATATGTACGCGGTCCAGGCCGGCTTCGCGGATTTGCTTTAATGCATCAACTGATTTGCGGATAACGGTTCTGGATCGGGAATAGGTGGTCACGCGTTTGATTTCCGGAAATTGGGCTTTTAAAAACTGCAAAACCGCCACCAGATCTTTTGTTGTCATGATCAGATTATCGGCATCCTGCAAAAAACAGGCATCCGTCCGGTAATACAGCCAGGCAGCAATGCTGCGGTACTGGGTGGTGGTGTCGGGCTGATTGAAGATGGTGCTGACGACCGCATCATTGACGGCTCCGTTGTGTCCCAGTTTCCATGAAAGCGCTTTGATGTCATCGGCCGTCTGCTTCGCAGAGAGGATATCCTGTTTAATTTCATCGACTGTTCGCAGGGAAAATTTGTCACGCTTGTATACCGGGCAGAACAGACACTGGTTCCAGGGACAGTTACGCGTTAAACGCAGCAGCAGGCTGCGGGCTTCATTGGGCGGTCGGATGGGGCCCTGCTCAAATGCGGGGGGGGGTGTGTTCATGAAAGTGCTGCCATTTCCTTGGTAGGCATATTTATACCGCTTTCAAAATAATGTTGCGCGATACGGGTTTGGGGTATAAGTGATTGCAGAAAAAAACGTTGGCATAGCGGAACGCTTTTTTGACAACCACTATATGGATTAGAATTTTCGATTTTACAATAAAAATAAGGACGGCCTGCTTCAGCCGCCCTTTTATTTTTTGGGTCTATGCAATTGGCGTCGGCTTGCAAAGATGTTCCTGCTCCATTGCCACGCGTCCGCAGCCGCCGCATACGAATTTCATTGCTGCCAGTTTGTCTTTGCACTGGTGGGTGTGATCCGTTTCGGTTGAACCACAGAAGCTGCATTTGGCCTTATCGCCACATGGATTGCACAGGTGGCCCGGTGCATTAGCTACCGCTCCGCAATTTTTACATGTATAAGCCATTGTTTATCTCCTTTTTTGAGAAAGCTTCTGGATTGATTTCTGATGATTTGAAAGTTCAAATTTTTCATCAAGAATATGAGTATGGATGCCGGAAAAGTCAAGAAACTTGAGCGCTGCTTTTAGGGCGATGGAGGGGGCGGCTTTTTATCTTTTGCTCCCGGTTCGTCTTTTGAACCGGGAAGAACCGGCTGGATGATGGTGATCGGCAGTTTGAGTGTTCTTTCCAATATGCCGAGCAGACCGGAGCCCACCGCTGTCGGTGACAGCGGTATGACATCCGGATCCCCTAAATCACCAATTGCCCTGAATGGAATCGAAATCAGATTGCCCCCCAATATGTTGCCGACCAGCGGGATGATCTTGACGATACGATCAACGGTTTTAAACGGGGCGACCAGCACGATAAGATCGACCTTGTTCTTGCCTAAATCGACATCCCCTTCAATGGCGATTCCCATGGACGGGCTGTCGATGAAGGTGTCGCTGATAATCAGCTTGCCGTCTTCAAATACGCCGTTTGCCGTCATCGAATTATAGGCAAAGCCTTCACCTTTCAGATCAGGGACTTCGCCCCTGTAGATTTCGGTGACATTCAGCAATGCAAATATTTTGGCCAGCATGCCGAAGCGATAAATTCGGCCCTCAGCGGAGTTGAATGCCAGATTGCCGGTCAGAGATTTGGGAAATTCACTGGGTCTGGATTTGGCCCTGAGTTCCCCGTCTAGATTAAAGCTGCCCGCCATCCAATGCTGTTTGTCGAACAGACAGGCAATACTTGTGTCCAGGTCTTGATCTTTTGCGATCGGATTAAAATCAAGTTCAAACGTATCTCCGGAAACCGTAAAAAGGCCGGGGGACTGGATGCCGCAGATGTCCGCCTTGTGAATGACAATGCGGGTATTGCTTTTGTCAAAGGAAATGTCGGCATGAACCGGGCGCCAGGTAAAACTGTCATATGTAAAATTATCTAATTCAACCTTCAAATCGCCCAGTAGTTCCATCTTTTCGCCGGGCGCTGTTGCCTTCTCCACGCTGGTTATCTGGTCAATCTGCTCCCAGTTCAACCGATCGGCCGCCAGCTGTACATCAAGAGATACTTCATCTTCAGAAAAAACAGCACCGCCCTGAAGATTAATCTGGCTATCTTCCCATTCGATTTGCGCTGCGCTCAGATCAATACGACCCTTCACGCCCGCGGCTCCGGGGATATCCTTGGCAGCAAAATCGGCTGTATTGATGCGAACGGGCGCTTTGAAAAAATCTGACTCAAGATCCAGACCCAGAATGTTGCCGGCGAGCTGAAATTGCCAGGTTTGGCCGGGGCCAATCGGCCCTTTAAAATCTATAGCGGTGAGCGCCAATTTGCCCTGGGTGGCTTCGTAACCTGTAAACATCTTATCCAGCGCTTTAAAAGATACCAGCCAGGGATAGAGTTCCGCGATTTTAATATTTGCGGAATCGGCCTTGAGTTCAAATAAGGCAATCTTGCCCCATTGCTTGCCTAACGATAGTCGGCTAATCGTTGATGCGCCGAATCTGGCGTTGGTTGCCTGCAGGTCGATTCGCGTGCGGTGCCACAACAGGTTTCCGCCGCTTAGCTCTAAATCGGTCGGAAATTTTGCCGAGCGGATATGCCATTTTTCAATGGCACCACTGAGATCCAGTGCCTGATTCGAGTTGGCGCTGATGGGGCCTTCAAATCTCAGATTCGTGAACGCCAGGGTTCCGTTTAAGACGGGAACGTCCCTGACGTGGCGTTTTAAGGTCTGGTGGGATTGCAGCCAGGTATAAACTTCATCCAGGTTAATCATGCTTGCACCGGCGTTTGCGATCAACGACGCTGCCTTGCCCCAATTGAGTCCGACACTCAGGCCTGAAAGTAAAGATTGACCCACCTGGGCGTTCAGTTTGTTTATTTTCAGCTGGCTCTTTTCACTACTAATTCGACCCTTGGCGATCGTCAACTGGCCGGGCAGCAGCGCCGAACTCAGCGCGAGGTTTTGTATCACACCATTGGTTTTTACCTCCCACCGGGCGGGTTTCAAAGGCGGCCCCTTCAGGTTGAGATTTTGCAAAGAGACGATACCGTCGATCACCTCAATCTTTCTCAGGTCATTTTCTAATGCCGGGCTTTGCACCAACCATGCGTGCAGTTGGGGCAAATCGATATAGGCAGATGACGAAGATGCTTCCAGAAATGACAAATTATGCCACCCAAATCGGGTTGACAGGCTGGATAAGCTGGACTTTCCAATGCGGACATCGCAGTTTGTCAATGCCATTTTAGCGCCCTCTAAAACGAAACTGCCGCCATTAATCATCACCGGGTAAGGTATTCGCCGATAAACTGTATTTACAGTGAAGTCAGAAGCCATGACCTTGACATTGACGTCACGCAAATCCTCACCAATAAACAGCATACCTAATGCGTCGCCCTCAAATTTTTTTAAAAACTTCAGTTCTTTTTGGAATTTTTTGTTTTCAATCAAATTGGCCAGTACAGGGGGCAGCTGTGACAGATCAGCCTGGATGAGTCCTTCAACATGAAATGGTGCAGTATCTTCCGTCAGGGGGATGGACAGCTTTCCTTTTGTGGCAAACGAATTGCCCATTTGGGCTTCGACATTTTCACCTATCAGGATACCGTTTATTACTGTTGCATCACCCCGCACATTTTCCAGCTCAAGTGAGCCCACCGGAATAGAAATTTTGCCGCCCGCCAGGTTTCCCCGGATCACCATTTCTTTTTCGTCAGCCAGTTGAGCCCAATTCGGTGCCTGGGTTTTAAGGGTGATCCGTTGCAAATCACCGTCATGCAATATGTTAAAGATATCGGATACGGTATCGGAATTTTCGGTTAATGCCATAGCGATTTTTTGAGCTGTTGCTACATTGATCTGTCGGCCTTCCAGTTCCAGTTGGATGCGAGGTTGCCGGGGATCGATGTCAAGCCTGCCCGCCAGTCTCAACTGCGGGTTTGCCAGATCGAGCTGCGAAAGGTTCAGCGAAATGTTGTCCTCATCGAATTGAAAATTGGCCTGCAGGCGGGTGTCGTTTATTTTCAGCTCTTTATTCGCGCGTCGCCAATACATATACGGTATTGAGCCTTGAACATCTGCCTCAAGATGCTCGGGGCCATCGGTTTTCAAATCCACTGTCAGGTTTGCCCGGGCATTTGTCAACTTCAGGCTGGATTCGGAAAATAAGTGTTCAGCCACAGCATGCGGCCGAAACTGATTTAATTTAATCTGGCTGTTAAACTTAAAGCCCGGCTCTGTGTACCGGCCTTTGATGGTGATGTTCTCCCAGAAGTTCGACTGGCATTGAGCGGAAAATTCAATAGTTGCGCCTTTATGTTTTATCTGGCCGCTCACGCCCTGAAGCCCTAATAAACGTTGCTGGCCTCTAAAAAAACGGGTCCGGCCGTTTCGGACGGTTATGGCAATGCTGGGAATCTTAATTTCCGGTATTGATTGAATTATCGATTTTAACCAGTCGCCGGGTGCCTCCAGCGAAAAAGGTCTGCGGGCAACTTGATCCTCTTTTAGCGCTTCCGGAAACTGAATGGTAATATCCGGGGTTCGTGAATGGATAAAACTAATTTCAAGGCCACCGCTGAACAGCGGCAGGATTTTCGGATAGACCTTAAGCCTATCCACCGTGCCCTGGACATTGTCGGGAATGGTAAAACTGACGCCGGATATAACGACGTGCGGGCGCGGAAAAAAGGCCAGATCGAGACGCTGGTATTCAATTTCTCCCCCTAAATCCCTGGCATACAGACGTTTGACTTCCTGCTTGACGGTCTCCAGGTTAATCAGCTGGGGTGTTACAACCAGAAGAATTAGCAACACACACAAAAAAATGCCTGCCAGGATGATGAGTGTAGCCCATATTTTGCGGCGTTTAGGCATTAGGGTCATTCTATTTTATGTTAACATTGGAAACCTGATCCATTGGATCAGGTCGGAGATTACCGGCTTTACTGTAACCCAATACCATGGGTTACATTTCCATTAGTCTACCATATTTTGACGTTGCTGCGCGTTTTAATGTCGACTAAGACATGGGATGCACGCTGGCATATCATGTTTTAAATTAGAAGGCAAAAAATCATAAAAAGCCTCGCCATTTCGGCATTTTTAACGAATTAGATAATATTATCAAATACTTAACTTTCTTGACATTCGGAGTTGGCATCATTAGCTTCATCAGAATAGGTATTGCAGAATTAGACCAAAGATAATACAACCCGAATTGATCGTAAACAAAAGAAAAAATCAGGGATAAGATTATAATATCGTTACCGTTTCAAGGGAGGCTGCGGGGGCCGTGAAAGCAATGGTGTTAAAGCAGCTGAGCACAATCTCTGAGAATAAAAATCCCCTGGCGCTTGTGGATATGCCGAAACCGGTCCCGGAGAACAACGAGATTTTGATAAAGGTGTCCGCCTGTGGCGTATGCCACACCGAATTGGATGAAATTGAAGGCCGTACACCCCCGCCGAAATTGCCGGTAATTTTGGGTCATCAAATTGTCGGCCGGGTGACGGCGGGCGGAGACAGGGTTACAAAATTCAGGAAAGGTGACCGCGTCGGTATTGCCTGGATACATTCGGCCTGCGGTCGCTGTCATTTCTGCAGAAGAGACGCTGAAAACTTATGCGCGCATTTTAAGGCCACTGGCAGGGATGCCCATGGCGGTTATGCTGAATATACGACCGTGGACCAGGATTTTGCCTATGACATTCCCGAGGTCTTTACCGACCTGCAGGCGGCACCCCTTTTGTGTGCCGGTGCCATCGGCTATCGCTCGATGCGACTCAGCGGGATTAAAGATGATCAGAATTTGGGTCTAACGGGTTTCGGCGCATCTGCCCATCTGGTCTTAAAAATGGTACGCCACAAATATCCAAATACCAAAGTGTTTGTTTTTGCCAGAAGTAAAAAAGAACGCGCGTTCGCCCGCCAGTTAGGAGCCTTCTGGGCAGGCGATACGGCCGCCGAACCTTCTGAAAAGCTCGACGGTATCATCGATACCACGCCCGCCTGGAAACCGGTCGTGAAGGCCCTGAATTGTTTAAAGCCGGGGGGCCGACTGATTATTAATGCGATACGCAAGGAGGAAGGCGATAAACAAGCACTATTGAACCTGGATTATCCGGAGCATCTCTGGCAGGAAAAGGAAATTAAAAGTGTAGCCAACGTTGCGCGCACCGATATCAGAGAATTTCTGCTGCTGGCCGCTCAAATACCTATAAAGCCAGCGGTGCAGGAATTTGAGCTGCAAGATGCCAACCGGGCCCTGGTCGAACTGAAACAGCGGAAAATTCGGGGTGCAAAAGTACTAAACATTACCGGAATGAAAGTTTAAAATAAACCTTTTTGGATTCCCTGAAAAATGGGGGTGGGTATGGATATACAGCGATAAAGGAGGAATTTGGCATGTATAATAAAACGGTTATGGATCACTTCCGCAATCCGCGCAATGTCGGTGTAATCGAAGATGCAGATGGTGTCGGCGAAGTCGGCAATCCGCTTTGCGGTGATATGATGACGATTTATCTGAAGATAAAGGATGAACACATCGAAGAGATAAAATTTCAGACGTTCGGCTGCGGTTCTGCGATTGCCGTATCCAGCATGATTACCGAAATCGCCAGGGGCAAAAGTATTGCGGAAGCCAAGCAACTCACCAATAAAGATGTCGCGGCGGCTCTGGAGGGCCTGCCCAAAAACAAGCTGCACTGCTCCAACCTGGGAGCAGATGCCCTGCAGTTGGCCATCCAGAACTACGAGGATAAATTAGCCGGCGTGAAGCGGCCGCAGCCCATCCGCAAAGAAAAACACGAACATTCACATGGGCAGAAATGTTATTGTCCGTATTGTGATATCGAAATCCAGGCGGACATATCATTTTGTGATGCGTGTCAATCCAGTCTTGAAGACGAACATTAAATTTCCGGCGATCAAGTAAGGTAGGTCATTATGAAGGTTATTAATCTGGACCACATATCGGCAAAGCCCTTATTGCCTGAAGTCAAAACAGTGATGATTGAGGCCATCGAAAAGGATTATCACAACCCTGCCAGTCAGCATAAATCCGGTGAAGAAGCCGCCGCTGTGCTGCAGAATGCGCGCAAAGCTGTGGCCCAACTGCTGAACTGTACGACCCCCAAGGAAATTGTTTTTACCTCCGGTGGAACAGAGTCGGTCAACCATGCGATCAAGGGCGTGGCTTTGGCGAACGAAGACAGGGGCAAGCACATCATCACTTCCAATATCGAACACAATGCCGTCATCCGCAGTTTGCGTCGTCTCAAGTCCGCCGGATTCGCAGTGACTTCATTACCGGTTGACTCCAGCGGTCGCGTTAAGCCCCGGGATGTGTCCGATGCGATTACCAAAGATACAATTCTGGTGTCCGTTATGCACAGCAATAACGAAACGGGAACTATTCAACCGATTGAAGAGATTGGAGCAATTACCCGTGAAAAAAAAGTGATCTTCCACACGGATGCCGTGGATTCGGTTGGCGTGCTTCCGATGGATGTCCAAAAACTGGGGGTGGATTTGCTCAGTTTTGCCGCCAACACTTTTTATGGCCCAGCAGGCGTCGGCGGTCTTTATATTCGCCGTGGCACCCGAATTTTTCCCCTCCTGGATGGTGGCGTTCAGGAAAATAATAAGCGCGCCGGTGCCGAAAATCTGGTTGGAATTATCGGGATGGGCAAAGCAGCGGAGCTTGCACTGCGGGATATGGACAAACGGCTGGCGCATCTGCGAACCCTGAAGAACAGGCTGTTAACCGAATTGCCCAGGACCATCGATGAATATATCGTCAATACCCATTCGGAACATAGCTTGCCCAATCTGGTGTCGATTTCAGTCCAATATATTGAAGGGGAAAGCGTCATGTTGATGCTCGATGACGAAAATATCGCTGTATCGACACGCTCAGCATGTGCAACCGGTTCGTTGCGCGCTTCTCATGTGTTGTTGTCTTTGGGACTCAGTCATGCAGATGCCCAGGGAACGCTGGTCCTCTCATTCGGGATCGATAACACCGAAAATGATATTGATACCTTTTTGAAAGCGCTCAGAGCGGTGGTCACGACCCTGCGTGATATTTCCCCCCTGTACCAAAAGGCGTCCAAAGCTTAACCAAAAGCTATCTCAAAAATGCATTTTATTTAGATGTGGAAACTTTTACGGTTCTGTCCGCCAGATCTGCAGCAGCGGCATTGCTTGCGCCCGTTGACTTGATTTGAAGCATATGTTTTCCGATAGTGAGGGTATCCTGTGGGGCTAAAATCGCTTTTTTGACCGCTTTGTCGTTTAAAAAGGTGCCGTTGGTGCTGTTGAGGTCCACGACCTCATAATTGTTTTGTAGTTTGATTATCTTTGCATGCATTGTTGAGACCGCCAGGTTATCAATCTGGATGTCGTTACCATTGCCTCGCCCGATGGTGATTTCGTTTTTATCGGTTTCAATCTGTTTCAGAATTTTGTCTTTGAACTTTAGCTCTATTTTCAACATGGTGGCGACCTCCCGATTCATTCTGCTGCTTTATTACCTGAATCCTGCATGAAAATTAATGAGAAGTTGTAAATATATTTTATGACAGCAGGTTAAGCAAGTCAGCGAAGTAAACTAAAATACCGATCACGTTTGATGGATGAAAATCATTTTATCTCATTAATTTTCACCCGCTGGGCGAGTCGGAGGCTTCCATCTGCTGCGTTATTAAGGCCGAGGCATAGTTCACTATAGCCTCGTCCTTAAATGCCTTGCATATGAAAGCCTCCGACTCGTGCAAAATTCAGGTACTTAAGCGGCATCTTCAAATTATCTTACCATGTTTTTCCATTCCCTGCAGCAACATTTTAAGCGGTTTTTAATTCTTGCTGGCATTGATTGATTTGTTTGACGACCTGGGCGGCGGACTGATAACGCTTGCTAACCCCTGTACGCAACAGTTTATCAATCAGCTTTACACAGCATTTCGGTGTCTGGGGAGCGACTTGTGACAGCGGCGCGCAGTTGTTGTGGGTGATGGCATACATTAAGGCCGTAATGTTTTCACCTTTGAAGGGTTTTTCAGCGCTTAGCATCTCGTATAAAACAACCCCCAGCGAAAAAAGGTCCGAGCGGCCGTCTACCTTTTTACCGGCCACCTGTTCCGGCGACATATAGTTTGGCGTACCGAAAATAACGCCCGTTTCCGTCTTGGTTGATGAACTCATGACACGCGCGATGCCAAAATCAGCGACCTTGACCTGATCATTTTCCATCAAGATAATATTGGCCGGTTTGATATCCCGATGGACAACGCCCTGCTGGTGGGCATAAGAGAGCGCTTCTGCTACTGAAAGCCCCACGCTGAGAACACGATCGACCGCCAGCAAACTGCTTTTATGGCAAAAATGGTTCAGCTCTTTACCCTTCAGTAATTCCATGGCGATGTAGGCCATATCGTGGTCTTCGCCGACATCATAGATCGTAACGATGTTGGGGTGTGAGAGTTTTCCGGCGGCTTCAGCCTCCCGGAAAAATTGATCTTTAACTTCCTTGAGCTGCTGGGCTTCAACTTCGCCATAATTGAGTGTTTTGATGGCCACCTCACGATTGATGCTCGGATCTTTACCCAGATAAACAGTGCCCATGGCACCATGACCCAATTCTTTGATAATTTCATAACGACCCAGCGTGGGTTTGGTGGTTGCATCGGCCCATATGAGGCCGGTATCCTTTTTCTTCTGACCGGCAGGCAACGCCAGGGTATGCTCAATTTGTTTCAGGTGCTTTATTCTGCGCTTGATGTCCTTAAATGCTCCGGCCTTTAAAATATGGTTATAAACCGCCAGCGCCTTGTTAAACATCCGTTTTCGCTCAAAATCCAGGCCCAGATTATAGAGCAATGCTTTTACCGCTTTGTCGGTGAGCGGGCATTTCAGAAATTTTTCAAAGGCCATATCCAGCATACCTTGACCTTGCAGCGATAAGCCCAGCGATTTGTTTAATTCGACACTTTCATCTTTTTTTTCATCCGATATTCGCAACCGACCGGTTAGCGCAAAGCCCACAACGGCAAAAAGGGTTGGTGTAATGCTGCGCAACCATTGGCCCTGAGTAATCAACAACAACCCAGCAACGCCCATCCAGGTGGCTAAGAAAATGGCGAAGATGAGCATCCCGATTCGCGGCTGCACCTTGGGAATGACAACCAGCAAAAAGAAGCCAAAATACAAAAATACCAAAATTTCCAGTGCCGGAAACCATGCGGGCCTTGCAATATGTTTGCGGTTTATAATGTTTTCGACAGCACAGGCGGTAATTTCTATTCCGGCGGCCGGACCTTGTCCCGGTATTTGATAGCGGGGGCTGAATGCATCGGCGGATAACCCAAATATTACAATTTTATTGCGAAATCGTTCGGGTTCAATTTTTCCTTCCAGTACATCTACAGCTGAAATGGTTTGAATGTTGGCTTCCTGACCGCTGAAATCGATCAGCATTTGATGCTGACCGAAGGTTGGAACAGACAGTTGCTTAATTTGCAGACCGAAAGAATGCTCACGCAGATTTCGGATATGGGCACCATAATATTTCATGGCGACCTGCAAGGCGAAAGAAAGAAACGCTCTGTCTTGAAAGCGGATTAATAGGGGAACATTGCGGGTCATATTGTCCGGGTCGGCGACCAGGTTGATGTGTCCTAAAGCGCCCGACTTTCTTGACAGTTCGCGGTAGGGTTGTTGAACCTGTGATACGCTAATAGGCCTGCCGGGATGCGGATTGAATAAGAATGCGGCGGCCTTGACCGGCAGGTTTTGCGCAGCCGGTTTTTCGCTGAATTCGATCGAATTCATTTTCAGCCAGTCCGACAACGCAGGTGCGCTTGCGTCTCCAGACTCGGAAAGAATGAATCGAAGGGGTAAGACGACATTGCGCGCCGTTCGGACGGCAGAAATTAACTGGGCATCATGATCCAGCCGCCTTTGCGTTTGCGCCAGAAGCTTATCGATTTTCTTAATCGTCTGTTTTTTACCGGGCGGTGGATTTTTGCGAAGTGTTTCTCTGAGATTTTGAATTTCAACCCGGCCATCATTCAACTCCCGGTTGCGGTATAGAAGGGAGACGCCCAGGGTGTGGGCACCGTTTCTTGAAAGGGTGTTGATGACCTCCGCAATATAAGAACGCGGCCAGGGCCAACCACCGACTTTATTAAGACTCTTATCATCGATGGCGACGATTATAACCGGCATGCCGGTTGTTCTGCGCCTTAACCTCGACATAAGATCATATGCCTTGTATTCCAAAAATAACAATGGCTTAAAGCCAAAAAGCATCCCCGCCAGAATTGCAATCATCAACAAAAGGCAAACTGACCGGCTGGAGCTGAATACTTTTTTAATATCCATAGGCATATGCAGTTGCGGTTCGCGCAGCAAACAAACCGGCTTTTTTAAAAAAGTTGGCCGGTATTGGAGGTGCTTATCTTAATCTGAATTCGAGTTGCCAGGACTGACTGCCGTCATTGACCACAACATCTTCCTGACGAATTTGATTGATGGAAAAGCCTTCTACCGATTCGCCTTCGCGAACAATACGGTCGTTGATGACCGCGATCCGCTGCGCAGCGTCATTTGACCAGGCAATGGCCTGTAGTTTTAATTTCGAATTTTCCAAGCGCTGGTAAGATCGTACGGCCCTTGATTTTTTCGCTGGTGCAATTGCGGGCGTTCGGGTTTTGCGTTGATCAGAGCTTTTGGCAGTCGCCACAGGTTTGCGGGATATGCCGGTTTTAGCTGACGGGGTTGTCTCCGGGGCCCGGGTTTGCGGAGTCGATGTCCTCATCCGAGTTGTTTGATTTTTCTGCCCTGACGGTCTTCGGCGCAACGCTGCCGACGGTTGTTCAGCGCTGGCCGGTTCGCGCCCAGATTTTGCGCGGGATGGGGTCTTCTGACGATTTAGAGGAATTGCCTGTTGGGGGACAGGACGCTCCGCTTGACGGGCAGGCGGCTCTATTTTAGCCTGGAAAACCGGGGGCTTTTCAGAACTATTTTGCAGTCCTATTTTGGATAGCAACAGGTGCTTTTGGCTGTAAGCCAGCAACCCCGCGGCGATAACAATGACGGCACCTAAAAGTGCCAGGACCACCTTACGGTATAGCCAGATCCGATAAAGACGGCCCTTTACCGCTTTTTTCGTATCAATTCTCGGCGGCCAGGACTGCAGATCTTCCGGTGGCGGTGTGGTTTGGTCAATTCGTTTCAGCGCTTTTAAAATCGTACTCAAACTTCTAAGTTCCTCGGTATTTATGGGTTAAGCGCCTATTTTCTGTATAATGTTGCTTAACGCACCCAAGCTTGAAAGTATAAAAACACGAAAAAAAAGAACTATGTTTTCGTGTTTTCACGATGAACAGATCGCTTCGATTTTTGTAGGGGTTAGTCTATTCAACTTAACCGTTAACGCACATATTTTCAGCCAAAATGGGGCTATCTGGGTTTTGACAGCTGCGGCATCTTAAATGAATCTTTCTCTCTATACAGGATGATTTTGGTCAACGGGCCCACATATCCATCTACAGGAATTCCGTATTTCGCTTGAATGGACTCCACAGCGTTTTGGGTAAATGCGTCATATTTTTCATCAATAACCACATTCTCAAATCCAATTTCCTGCAACAGTAATTTCAGCGTGATGACCGAATCCTTATAAGATTGTGTTGGTATCGTCCCCCAGATAGAATGAAAATTTTTCCAGGGCAAGTAGGCAACTCCGGACCAGTAAAATTCCAGTTCTTCTAAATTGGTGGCAATCCATTGCGTTTCATCCTTACCCTTTAACATTATCTGGTCGCCGTCCAGATAACTCAAGGTGAGAAACCCCGGGCTGGGACTGCCGGGTGGATAAAATTCAAGGATAGCTGGAAGGTTTAATTTTTTTATAAAGGCCATATCCGTCTCGAGTCGATGGATGAACATTCCGTTTGGTTTGGCAGAAAGACGGAAATAGGTCTGATCATCATCAACATCTTTTAAATAAGGTGTAAACTGGCCGCCTGTTTGCCATAGCTTCATCGCCTGCACTAACGCCGGCTGGCGGGAGCTGCGCCCGTCCATCGTCATCAGGTATTCGGCCAAACTTATGGTCGAAATGCGGTTTTCCTTCTGAGCGGCTGTCACCGAATCGACTGCATCGCTGATCTCCTCTGTTGGGGTAAAGTCTTCGCTTTCGGCATTAACCGGCTCTGTGCCGGCCATGACATTGGCTTGCAGGTCGGCCGGGGCTATAAAAGTGGCCGTGATTTTATCCCGAATGGGCTGATAGAAGACAACGACCAGAAACACGATGCTCAAAAAAGAAATGCCGATTAGCGCCCAGGTGCCGGTTGCAAATCCGTAGTTTTTTACATGCCCGCGCGTGGCAAGCTCTTTCACGGATGCTTTGGCGACACCGGTCGTAATTTTAAATTGATTCAGAACGAATGCGGTAAGCAATGATCGGTCACAAACGATGTTTATCAAGCGGGGAATACCCTTTGAATATTTATAAATTTGACGATAAGCCGAGCGATCAAATTTTATGGCAGATTTCTGAGCGGCGATATTGATGCGATACTGAATATATTCTTTGCATTCATTAAAAGTTAAGGGGTTGAGCTGATAGCTGAGGGTGATTCTTTGTCCCACCTGCCTTAGTGCATGCGAATTGAGCATTTCTGACAGTTCCGGTTGCCCGACCAGTATAATCTGCAACAGCTTATCTCGATTGGTTTCCAGGTTGGAAAGCAATCGCAGCTGCTCCAGAACGTTTCGATTTAAATTTTGGGCTTCGTCTATCAGCAGAATGACTTTTTTGCCGTCGGCCTTCTTTTTAATCAGGAAGGCATTCAACATGTCGATCAGATCTTTTGTGTTGTCACTGCGGGTGTTGATGCCAAATTCTTCGATGATGGTTCTCAGCAACTCTTTAGGGCCCATTCTGGGATTGAAGATGTAGGCCGCTTCTACACTGCCGTTCAGGCTTTCTAGAAAGGTTCTGCAAAGCGTGGTTTTGCCCGTTCCGACCTCACCGGTAATTTCGACGAACCCATCCCCCTGAGAGATCGCGTAATTTAAGTGGGCCATCGCTTCCTCGTGGCTTTTACTTAAATAAAAATAGGCCGGATTTGGCACCAGTTTGAAGGGCTTTTCTTTAAAGCCAAAAAACTTATTGTACATCAAAAACCGCCTTCAAATCCGTTGGTATGGGTTATTGGGGAAAAAATAAAATCCGTAAAAGACCGTTTCCTCGTGAATTTCGTCAGATCCACATGTCTGCGCAGGTTTTTGAGTGATCGTTCTGAGGATTCAGATGTAAAAATCAGATGCAGCGGAACAATGTATTTCTTTGTAAATGGTCTGAAATTCTTTATAATTATTCATTTGTCATCTTCAAATAGTTTAGTTGAAAATGCGTTATCCGTCAACCTTTCAATCTATCTTCAAACGGACAGATACTATATTTACAGCAATTTTGCAAACTTTCGGTCGTCATTCGACCGTTTCCATGCGGTCTTCAGCGGTATGTGCATTTTGGGGGTAATCCGCGAGTATGCGTTGTCGCTCCTGGGGCTCTTTTTTCGCTAGTTGTCGGCATTTTTGGTAAAAGACTTCCAAATCTCCGCCGCTATCAGACAACATCTTGCTGAATGCCGGCACCCAGTCATGATAGGTTGATACACTGATCAGTTGCGCATTGTTTAACGGCCGATTAAACCAGGCATCATAGACGGCCATCTCGCGATATTTTAATTTTAAAGCCCTAAATTCGGACTGCATCCGGGTGAAAACGGCTGCCTTTTGGCTTCGTTTCGCATTTGTTGACAGGCTGCTTTCAAAAACATCCTGTAGCTGGGCCCGGTATTTTGAAACCAGGGCAGTGAACTTTTGACGCTGACGCTGTTTGCGTTTCCATTCTGCATAACCCTGGGGCTGGCTGGTGGAAATTTGCCAGCGCTTGAGACCTTCCTGTTCAATTGCGGTTGCAAAGCTTTCATTAAAAGCCGTATCATCCGGTATATATAACACCCCATGAGCCAGTTCATGAAATATTAGCGCAGCCGTATCCGATGCGCTCAGATTTGCAAAGGTACTCAAAACCGGATCATCGAACCAGCCGAGGGTCGAGTATGCAATCGCGCCGCCGATGTACACATCATACCCTTCTTGCGTTAAAGTGTCGCCAAAGCGCCGGGCATCTGCCTCCTTAAAATAGCCGCGATAGGCCACACAGCCCACAATGGGAAAACACCAGGTTGCGGGCGTCATTGACAATTCCGGGGAGGCAAAGACATTCCAGACAACATAGGGGCGATTTAACTCTACATAGCTTAAATAATGATCGTTGACCGGAAGCAGGAGCTCTTTTTCGGCAAAATTTCTTACAGATTGAATAAATATAAGTTTTTCTCGCAGACCCGGCGATGTATCTGGATCTTCAATCAAATCAGAGATCGGCTGTCGATTCTGTAAAATCTGCATTTGACCGTTGATGGCCTGTTCATAATAGGGCAACGACCGGCATTGTAAGCAAGCTGATGCCAATAACAAAATAAATATAATTTTTGATATTTGTCCCGCTTTAGGAAACAGGCACGGGAATTTTGCTTTAAAAGCCATAATTACAATTTTCAGCATTTAGAGTTCAGCTGTCAATGGTTTAAGCCCTTGAACCTATGAACCCTGAACCTTTAAACCTGACACCGATCTATATGAGACTGTAACAAAACTTTTCAAAAATTTTGCGATCAAATTTTCCGGCCTCCACGTCAGTCTTCAGAAGTTTCAGGGTGTCGAGCGGACTTTTGGCCCTGCGGTAAGGCCGTTCTTCGTTAGTTAAGGCCTCATAGCAATCGATGATACCCAGCACTTGACCGACAAACGATATGTGCTGGATACCCCTGGGGTAACCGCTGCCGTCGAGCTTTTCATGATGCTCGAGAGCGCCGCGCGCGATGCCGCCGTCAATGCGGCTTTTAACCTTAATGATATATTCTCCGAGTTTCGGGTGGCGCTTCATGATGTTGAATTCTTTGCGGGTTAATTTTCGAGGAGCTCTGAGAATATTGTCGGGTATCTCGGTTTTACCGACATCATGCAGCAAGGCGCTTAAACCCAGGCGTTTGGTTTCAGTTAATCCCATTTTTGAGTAGAAGCAAAAACCCAGCGTCAAGGCCATCACATTGACCGAATGGATAACCGTACTGTAGTCTTTAAATGAAATTGAGGCTAAAGTTTTTATAATTTCAGGATTTTTGGAGTATCCGCTGACCAACGTATCAACAGTTTCGGGCAACGCCTGCAGGGTGCCGCTGCGGGGTTCCGTCAGGGTTTCTTCCACCAGATGGCACAGGGTCGATTTGACCGCCACTACGTTTCCCGTTTTGATACTGCGGGAAATATGCCGATTAAAACCGGCTTGCAGCTCTTTTATTGCAACTATTCGATCTTGTTGATGAATATAAAGCTCGGGCGGATGCCTTTCTTGCTCCAGGCGCAAATCCGACATCAATTTGCCCGGTGGCTTATATAGAACAAAAGAGCCGTTTTCGGCATAATACAGCCCAACGTCCTTATAATAATTAATCTGGGAATTTCTTATGGCTATGTAATTTTTATCCTGCAACGCGTTTCGAACCTTCTAATATCAAAAGCAGTGATAGTAAGGCGCCGCCGTGAGCGGATGTTCCGATATCTTAATCGGCATATTCGATGCAAAAGTTTAAAAGAGAGCGAATGTTCTTGTACTTATTGGTACATTTTTTTTTGTTATGCAGCTTTATACTGTAAAATAATTTACAAAATTGAGGGCATAATCTCTTGCATGATGAATTCTGTTTGGTATAGTGGTCAGTTACTTTTAGTAGCCCCGAATTCGATGATCCTATATTAGAATCAAACTAGGATGTTATCGCACAAAAAAGATTTAAATACTAAAAACGACCCTATAAAAAGATCAGACGGTCTATCGACTGACCGTAAGGTTGCGGAGCGGGCTCTTGCCCGGGTCAAAGCTTTTGCCCAAAGGTGCTTTGACAAAGCGTCAGGAAGTCATGGCTGGGATCATACCCTCAGGGTATTTCGGCTGTGCGACATGTTGGGGCCGGCTGAAAACACAGATATGAATGTGTTACGGGCTGCTGCCTACCTGCACGATATCGGGCGTTCGGTGCAGGACGCTTGCGACGGTGCCGTTTGCCATGCCGCCAAGGGCGCCCAAATGGCCGGACCATTGGTTTATTCGCTTCCGCTCTCAAACGAACAACAGCAAAATATCATTCACTGTATACGCTCCCATCGCTTTCGCAACCATCACAAACCGGCCACAATCGAAGCCCGGGTGTTGTTTGATGCCGACAAACTGGATGCCATCGGCGCCGTTGGGGTGGCCCGGGCCTTTCTCTTTGCCGGCGAGCTGGGTGCGCGGCTGCACAATCCTGACCTTGATGCTGAAAAAACCAGGCCTTACTCTGTCGATGACACTGGATACCGGGAGTTTAAGGTCAAGCTCTGCAAAATTAAAGCGCGAATGTTGACCACAGCGGGTCGCAAATGGGCCCGCGAGCGTCATGCTTTCATGGAAGATTTTTTTAACCGCTTTTTAGCAGAATATGAAGGAAAGAGGTAACCATTATGAGCATTAATGTCGTTGAAAGGGCAGATGATTTTGTCAAAGTACAGAATGTTTTGGTCAGCGTTTCCGACAAAAGCGGACTTGAACAGTTTATTCCGAATCTGATTGAGATAAATCCGCAAATTCAGATTTTTTCAACCGGTGGAACCTATGGACGCCTCCGTGAAATTCTGGGAGATTCGCACGCGAGACGCTTAATGCAGGTTTCAGACTATACCGGTCAGCCCGAGACCCAGGGCGGCCTGGTCAAAACCCTGGATTTTAAAATTTACCTGGGACTCCTCACCGAGACATACAACGATGCTCATCAAGGCGATCTAAGTCGCACGGGCAGCGTGCCCATCGATATGGTCGTCGTCAATTTATATCCTTTCAAAGAGACGATATCACAGCCGGATGTCTCTGTGGAGCAGGCCAGAGGCAATATTGATATCGGTGGGCCTTGCATGATTCGGGCCTCTGCTAAAAATTACATCCGGGTTGCATCCGTAGTTGATCCTGATGATTACGATAAGATTCTGTCGGTACTCAAAGCAAACCAGGCTTCAACAGATCTGGATCTTCGTTTCCAGCTGGCGCGCAAAGCCTTTGAGCACACGGCCGTCTATGATCGCACCATTGCCGATTTTCTGGTTTCAAAACAGATCGATGATGTCAAAACATGCTATGACCTGAATCTTGCATGAAAATTAATACGAAATTAATTTTGTATTTTATGAAGTACATTAATCAAACCCTTCAGGTACAGCAAAATACTTGTATTGCATAATGGATGAAAATCATTTTATCGTATTAATTTTCACCCGATGGGCGAGCCGGAGACTTCCATCTGCGGTGTTATTCAGGGCAAAGCATAGTTCACTACGGCTTCGCCCTGAAGTGTCCCGTTCCGTTGGATGACGCATCTGATTTTTCAATATTAAGGTGCGCCTCCTTGCAGATGAAAGCCTCCGACTCGTGAAAAATTCAGGTGTCAACTGGAAAATAAGGAGTGATACCATGGCTGAAGACCTTAAAAAGATGTATCGAACCGTGATGGATGACCATTTTCCGCCCCAGATGGAAATCAGTTTTATCGAAACCGACAACCGCCAGACCCTTTTTTATGAAAAAGTTGTCTGGGTTGTCGATGATGTTCAAAAAGGCCTCCGGTACGGAGAAAATCCCGGCCAGGAAGCGGCCCTCTATAAGCTGGTGAACGGCAACCTGGTGCTGGGGGAAACCCAAACCATTCAGCCCGGACAATTTCTGGCATCCGATATTGAGCTGTTGCAATCCGGGAAGCATCCGGGCAAGACAAATTTGACCGATGCAGATAATTCCCTAAACATTTTGCGCTATTTTACGGATAAACCCACCGTGGTCATCGTCAAACACAATAATCCCTGCGGTGTAGCCCGGGCCGACACCCTGGTTGATGCATATGTCAAAGCCAATATGGCTGACAGGGTTGCTGCCTTCGGGGGCTGTATCGCCGTGAACCGGCCGGTAGATAAGGCAACTGCTGAGGCCATCACCCGGCAATATGCCGAAGTCGTGGTCGCGCCTGATTTTGAGCTGGGCGTGATGGATGTCTTTTCCCAAAAACCCAATCTGCGGGTGATTAAAATCGGCAATATTGAGCGCCTGCAAACATTTGTGGGGCAAAGATGCGTTGAATTTAAAAGCCTGATCGATGGCGGCATAATAGCCCAGTGGTCGTTCAAGCCGACCACCCGTTCAAAAGAAGACCTCAAACTGGCCGAGTGTGAGTACAAAGGCCAGCATTTCAAAATCAATCGCAAGCCCACCGATGAAGAATATGATGATCTGATTTTTGGCTGGCTGGTGGAGTCCGGGATCACTTCCAATTCGGTCATCTACGTTAAAGATGAAGTAACAGTGGGCATCGGGACCGGTGAACAGGATCGGGTGGGGGTTGCCGAAATCGCCCGAGATAAAGCCTATCGCAAGCTTGCCGATCGGTATTGTTTTGAAACACACGGCATCCCATACAATGAACTGACCGATACTGAAAAAAAAGCTGCAATTGACGACCGGGTGGCCGCTGAAAAAGGCGGGCTCATTGGCGCTGCCATGGTAAGCGATGCTTTTTTCCCGTTTAGAGACGGGGTGGATGTGGGTATCCGCGAGGGGATTTCAGCGGTTATTCAACCCGGCGGCTCTGGAAACGACTATCAGTCCATCGAGGCTTGCAACGAAGCCGATGCGACCATGGTGTATACCGGGCAGCGTTCCTTCAAGCATTAGTTGCACCCCTAAATGGACCTTTTTCCGATGACCTGTGTTCTCCGCGGGTTTTAGCCCTCGACGTACTCAAAGTATGCCGAGGGCTAAAACCCCTGTGCGGCCTAGCTCATCGAAAAAACTTCTCATTTATGGGCACAACTAAATTTTTATCTAGTTTCGAACCCGGCCTGGTCAATTTTCTCTCATTGGCCGTGTGCCGTAAGCCCTGCGCCTTGTGCCGTATTTTATTTCATCACCTTTGAAATAACACCCAGGGCCTGGTCGATATCTTCGGATGTAATATGGTAATGGGTGACGGCTCTTATCCTTTGCGGCCCCAACGGCAGCATGCGGACGCCGGCAGCATCGATTCGCTGCACAAATTCCTGCGGGGTCATGCCCTCACGTTTGACTTCAAAATAAATGATATTGGTGTGTATCTGGTCGGGGTCAACGATCAGGCCCGGAATCTGTGCCAGGCCCACGGCCAACTGTTTAGCATTGGCGTGATCTTCGGCCAGCCGTTCCACCATTTCATTGAGGGAGACGATTCCGGCGGCGGCCAAAACCCCGGCCTGACGCATCCCGCCGCCAAGCACCTTACGTGCGCGCCGGGCTTCATTTATAAAATCCTTGTTACCGCAGATCACAGATCCTACTGGAGCCGCTAAACCTTTACTCAAACAGAAAGAAACGGAATCGGCTTCGGCAGCCAAATCCTTAGGCGCCACGCCCAGGGCGACGGCGGCGTTAAAGAAACGGGCGCCATCAACGTGGATTTTTAACTTATGACGCCGGGCAATTTCGCTTGCGGCCTTCATGTAATTTGCATCCAGCGGGTAACCGCTGCAGCCGTTATGGGTATTTTCCAAAATGATAAGCCGGGTTCGCGGAAAGTGTATATCGTCACCTCGAATGGCAAATTTGATATCCTCAAGATCAAGCTTGCCATCTGGCTGATTGGGTATGGTCCAGGGATGAATGCCGGCCAAAGCAGCTGATCCGCCCTGTTCAGCCCGAAAGGTATGTGCCTGACTGCCGAGGATAATTTCGTCACCCCGGCCGCAATGCGCCAGCAGACTCACCAGATTGCCCATGGTGCCGCTGGCGACAAACAGGCCCGCTTCTTTCCCCAACCGTTCTGCGGCCATCTCCTCCAAATGATTAACAGTTGGATCCTCGCCGAACACGTCGTCACCCACCTCGGCTTCAGCCATTGCCCGGCGCATGGCCGCTGTCGGTTTGGTCAGGGTGTCAGATCTCAAATCAACAATTCGCATGCGAATACTCCTTTTGAAAGATTTGGATTCTAAAATTAAAGCTTTCAATTGTCCATATTTTTATGGCATTTTCTTGACTAAGCACTGGCGTTAAAGGTAAATACATTATTAATTTCTTAACTGCAATTGCGATTAATCATACGTGTGCTCTGATGATAATAATAGAGGAGATTGATTATGACAGAATTGTTGTGGGAACCTTCTGAGAAGCAAATTATGGAATCGAATATGTTTCGTTTCATGGCCTTTATTAACGAAACTTACCACAAAAATTTTAAAGAATATGTCCCCCTTTACGATTGGTCGATTGAAAATATTTCTGAATTCTGGGCGGCCTTCTGGGATTTTGCCGAGATCATTCACTCCAAACCCTATGATCAGGTCATCGATGATGTCACAAAAATGCCGGGAGCCATATGGTTTGCGGGTGCTAAGCTCAATTTCGCTGAGAATCTGCTGCGCTACCGGGATGATCGGGTGGCGTTGGTTTTCAAAGGAGAAGACCAGCCTTCAATTCGGATGACGTATGCCCGGCTTTATGATGAAGTGGCACGCTTGGCCAAATCATTGAAAGAGCTGGGGATTCAGCCGGGCGACCGGGTTGTGGGGTTCATGCCCAATATGCCTGAATCCATTATTGCGATGCTGGCGGCCGCCAGCATGGGCGCCACCTGGTCATCTTGCTCGCCGGACTTCGGCATCAAAGGTGTGCTCGATCGATTTGGACAGATCAAGCCCAGAGTCCTGTTCACCGCCAACGGGTATTCTTTTAAGGGTAAAAAATTGGATTCCTTAGAGCGCATCGCAAATATACTCAAAGAATTGCCGTCAATTGAGAAAGTCGTCGTCGTGCCCTACACCGAGAAGAAGGCGGATATCAGCGCAATTGCCAATGCCGTTCATTATCAGGATTTCCGATCATCAGAATCCGGTCTGGAAATAGAATTTGAGCAGCTTCCTTTCGGGCATCCGCTTTATATCATGTACTCATCCGGAACCACCGGTTTGCCCAAATGTATGGTGCAAAGTGCCGGTGGTATTCTGGTGCATCAGTTAAAGGAACATATGCTGCACACCGATTTAAAACGTGAGGATACCCTTTTTTATTTTACCACCTGTGGCTGGATGATGTGGAATTGGCTGACCTGTGCACTGGGGGTTGGGGCGACCCTGGTTCTTTTTGACGGTAATCCGTTTCACCCGCATCCTGGGGCGCTCTGGGAGATGGCCCAGGATGAAAAAATAACGGTTTTCGGAACCAGTGCGGGGTACATTGCAGCGCTGCTAAATGCAGGCGTCAAACCCGGTAAGACATATGACTTAACGCCGTTACGCGCTGTTCTTTCCACCGGCTCCCCGCTGTCAATCGAAGGTTTTGAGTTTATTTATCAGGAAGTCAAGGCCGATCTACAGCTGGCATCTATTTCCGGCGGAACGGATCTAAACGGCTGTTTTGCGCTGGGTAACCCCATGCTTCCGGTTTATGCCGGTGAGCTTCAGTGCCGCGGCTTGGCGATGGATGTGCGGGCATTTGATGAACTGGGCAACGAGCTGATCGATGAGCAGGGGGAGCTGGTCTGCTGCAAGCCCTTTCCGTCGATGCCCATCTATTTCTGGGAAGATCCGGACGGCAGCAAATATCACAATGCTTATTTTGATGTCTTTCCCAATATCTGGCGCCATGGCGACTTTGTTACCGTCACCCGGCGCGGCGGCGTTGTAATGCTCGGCAGATCGGATGCGACGCTTAACCCCGGCGGGGTTCGCATCGGCACGGCTGAAATTTATCGACAGCTGGAGCAAATGCCGGAAATCGCCGACAGCGTTGTGGTCGGGCAAGATTGGAAAAATGATGTCCGGGTAATCCTCTTTGTCAAGTTGGGCGAAGGTGTCAAACTCACGGATGCCTTAAAAGAAAAAATCCGGCAAACCATCCGCATCAATGCGTCTCCGCGGCATGTGCCCGCCAAGATTCTCAGTGTGCCGGACGTTCCATATACGCTTAACATGAAGAAGGTGGAACTGGCGGTTAAAAAAGTGATCCAGGGTCAGGAGGTGCTCAACAAAGATGCCCTGAGTAATCCGCAGGCGCTGGATTATTATGCGAATTTCAGAGAACTTCAGGAAATTTGATCTGGAGGGATACCATGCCGGAAACCTATCAGATATTTCCTGTGGGCGCGGTTCATAAAAAGGAAGAAGCGACCTGGATAGATATCTTTGAACCCTATACCGATGCGCTACTGGGGCTGAAGGGCTTTTCCCATATTCTGGTATTTTTTTGGTTTCATGAAAACGATACCACCGACCGGCGTAAAACCCTGAGAGTGCATCCCCGTAAAAATCAGAAAAATCCCCTGACCGGCGTTTTTGGCACCCATTCCCCCTTGCGGCCCAACCTGATCGGACTAACGCTATGTAAGATAAAATCAATCAAGGGCCGGCGCATTCAAATTGAAGATATTGATGCTTTTGATGGAACGCCGGTTATTGATATAAAGTGCTATATCCCAGGTTCTCCGGCTGAATCGGATATACGGCTTCCAGACTGGGTGTAAGCAAACTTTTTGGCAGGACGTATTTACCTCCAGTTTTAAACGGCAACCCGAAAGTGGAGATATTAATGCTCACCGATTTATCCGGCCAGATCGAAAAAATCACCTTCACCAACGAAGAAAACGGCTTTACGATTGCCAAGGTGAAGATTCAGGGAAAACGGGATCTGGTAACGGTTATCGGTAATTTGATGGCGCCGATGCCCGGTGAAATTCTCGATATGCAGGGCGAGTGGGCTGTCCACCCCAAATTTGGTGAGCAGTTTAAAGTTGTCCAGTTTAAAACCAAAGTTCCGGCTACGGCCCATGGCATTCAAAAATATTTAGGTTCGGGCCTGATCAAGGGATTGGGACCGGTGATGGCCGCGCGCATCGTCGAACGCTTTGGCGAAAAAACTTTGGACATTATAGAAAATCAGGTCGGCCGTCTGGCTGATGTCAAGGGCATCGGCCGGAAAAGCATTGCCAACATCGCCAAAGCCTGGGAGGCGCAGAAGGAAATTCGCGATGTGATGATTTTTTTGCAAAGCCATAGCGTCAGCGCTGCCTATGCGACCAAAATATTTAAGCGTTACGGGGATCGCTCGATTGCGGTGGTCAAACAAAACCCCTATCGTCTGGCGACCGATATTTTTGGAATCGGATTTCTAAAAGCCGACAATATTGCCAAAGAACTCGGATTTTCGAACGACGCCAGGGTAAGGGTTGAAGCCGGTGTTGTTTACACACTGCATCAGCTTTCAGAAGACGGACATGTGTGTTACCCTTATGAGCCGCTGATCGAGCGCTGCCGTGATATTCTGAGTGTCGAGCGGGAGCCTATCGTCGGCGCAATTGGCAATCTGAATGCAGACAAACAGATCATTATCGAAGATATTAATAAAGATACTGAAGACCCTAAAGAAAACAACAAGGCTGTTTACCTTACCCGATTGCATCAGTGTGAAACCGGCATTGCAAACCGATTGAAGGCATTGCTATCGACGCCCAAATCGATGCGACAGGTTGATGTGGAGCGGGCGATTCAGTGGGTCCAACAGCAACTTTCTTTTCAGCCGGCCGAAAGACAGAAAGACGCCATTCGATATGCTCTTGAGAATAAAGTTCTGGTTGTCACGGGCGGGCCGGGTACCGGAAAGACCACCATCATTAAGGCGATTCTAAAAATATTGTCCCAAATGAAGATCAATATCATGCTGGCCGCACCCACCGGCAGAGCTGCCAAACGCATGAGTGAAATGACCGGCCACGAAGCCAAAACCATCCACCGCCTGCTCGAATACAGCATCCATAAACTCGGGTTTCAAAGAAATGAAAAGAACCCGCTCGATTGCAATGTGCTGATTGTTGATGAAACCTCCATGATTGATACGGTTTTGATGTACCATCTTCTCAAAGCGGTCCCTGCTGCCGCCAGTTGTATTTTTGTGGGTGACGTCAATCAGCTGCCCTCGGTCGGTGCCGGCAATGTACTGAACGATCTGATCGCATCCGGCGCTGTTGCGGTTATCGAGCTGACCGAAATATTCCGCCAGGCCAAAGCCAGCCGCATCATCGTCAATGCTCA
>CAJHYI010000061.1_pt1 | contig 25343 bp, 23 predicted proteins | sample 9198771 | NCBI WGS metagenome assembly CAJHYI01 (sample SAMEA7708367, study PRJEB35096) | sediment metagenome | biome: marine neritic benthic zone biome [ENVO:01000025]; feature: sediment [ENVO:00002007]; material: shallow marine sediment [ENVO:03000034] sea grass bed [ENVO_01000059] ...
AACTCATTAGTAACGGGATTAAAGGAATCCACTGTTCCGGTTATTTTTTGAGTCTCATCAGCAGATACAGCTACAACCGCCATAAAAGAGCATACAAAAAGAGCCATGACCACTATTAATACAGATTTTTTTAGCATTTTTAACTCCTTAGGGTTTTTAATGAATTTTGTTGTTTTGATTTGCCAATCTGTAACAATCCACACTGGATCAATTCTCAGTTTCTCTTTCCTTTACACCTCCTTTTCCCGTAGTTAGACTTTCAATTCCTGCCTTTCCTTTTATTGGCTCTGCAAATGATATACCAAAACAACCAGTTTCAATATCTATTTGAAATTTATAAATATTTTTACCTGAAACGTTTTTTGACATCTTACTTGTGTATGATTTAGCTTACACAAGCTAACAAGAAAAAGTGTGATTTACAGTTGTAGGTAACAGAGAATTCTATGTTTAATGAACACTTAAGGATTTTTATTCACAGTGGCTACAAAATCATAATCAAATCAAGCACCGTCGGTTGATACACACAAATCGAAGGAATAAATTCCCAATCTTGGGGTATGGTGTCTTAAGTTCCGTGGAGATTTTTGGGGTAATGAAATGGGAGAATCTTACTTGAGGTAAATGATCTCGCTGCTGCGGTGCTGACTGGCAACAGTCAATCGCGGTTTGCAGCGGCTAAAGGCACCGGAAATTTCAGCCAGAACCTTTTGCGGGCTGTTGTTGGTTTCGCTCAGATGCGCCAGGATGACGTGCTCAAGGCCCCGGTGTTGCAATACTTTTAGCAGACTTTTTGACTGTTCATTGGACAGATGCCCACGGCGGCCTTGGATTCGCTGCTTCAGGGGCCATGGATAGGGTCCGTTGAGCAGCATTTCCGGGTCATGATTGGCTTCCAGGATGAGTAAATGGCAGTCTTGTAGATGATCTTTTAATTGGGGCGTGATGATGCCCAGATCGGTTGCCACGCCGATGCGGCTGCCGTTCTGTCCGATGGTAAACCCTACCGGATCCGAGGCGTCGTGGGAGACGGCAAATGGATGTACGGTCAAATTATTGATGTGAAACGAAACACCGCATTGGAACGTTCGGGTTTCATGTACCGAATTGCCGAGCGGGGCCTTTTTTTTGATTTTGCGACTGAGGTATATCGGCAGCTTTAGCTGGCGGGAAAGCACGCCCACAGACTGGATGTGGTCGCTGTGCTCATGGCTGAGCAGAATCGCATCAAGGTCGTTAGGGCTCAACCCCCGCGACTTTAACCGGCGTTTGGTTTCAGTGGCCGAAATTCCGGCATCCAGCAAAATGCCGGTAACGCCGTCTGAAATGAAAATGGCATTGCCTCTGCTGCCGCTTGCCAAAACGCAAACAGCCAGATTGTAATCGGCGCATTGCCGCAGTCTTTGTAATTTGAGTTTCATAATTATCGTTATCCGTTATTTGTTATTAGATCTGTATAAACACGACCTGTCATTGACCCAGCTGGTCTCTAATGCCCAATACCCACTAATAACTAATAACGAGTAACCATTAACTGATAACCTTACTTGCCGGTATGCCCGAACCCCCCGGTATGGCGTTCGGTTTCGTCAAGTTCTGTGACAATATCAAGCTGCGCAACATACGCTTTTTTGATAACCATCTGCGCAATTCGATCTCCGCGGTGAAATGTGTAAGGTTCGGGGCCTAAATTGATGACCGCGATTTTTATTTCGCCACGATAATCGGCATCGATGGTTCCCGGGGAATTAATCAGCCCGATGCCATGTTTTACGGCCAGTCCGCTGCGGGGCCTGATCTGGGCCTCAAAGCCTGTTGGCAGGGCGATCGCAAAACCGGTTGGAATGAGCGCGCGATCGCCTTTTTTCAGAACAAGGTCCTGGGTTATGGCAGCACATAAATCCATGCCCGACGATTGAGCGGTCATATAACGGGGAAGGGGGATGTCTGAATCCGCGTCCGGACGCAAGCGCAGAATTTTAATGACGGGCCTATTGTTCATTTGGATACGGATTTAGCAGAATCGCAATCAATTCCGGTAAAGGATATCTTCAAAGGGCTTTTTGTCTTTAACCGGCCCCAGCAGCGTCAGTCCCATTCTATTGATGACAAATAAACTTTTGGAAAGTTCTAAAATATCCGCAGCGGTCACCGATTCAACCTTTTCGATGACCTCTTGTAACTTAATGTCGCGGTTAAAATGAATTTCATTCTGGGCACCGCGGACCATCTGATTTTCATTGCTTTCCGATGCCAGCAGCAGACTGCCCTTAGTGTATTCGACGGCACCTTTAAGTTCGGCAGCCGATACGGATTTTGCGCTGAGTTTATCCAATTCCTTGAGCACAAGGCCCGTGGTTTCCAGGGCTTTGGTAGGATCCACCGCCAGATAGATGCCACACATGCCGGTGTCTGCATGGGACATCGTAAATGAATATACAGTATAGGCCAACCCTCTTTTTTCTCTGACTTCCTGAAAAAGTCGTGAGCTCATGTTGCCGCCCAGGATTGTGTTCAGAAGGGAACATGCGTAACGACGCGGATCTTTAATCGAAAGCCCAAGTGTACCCAAACAAATGTGAACCTGTTCCAGATCCTGATAGTTCAGATCGACAAGCCCCCGGCTTTGCGGGGTGATGCGCTCGGTGATTCCGTTGCCCGGCTGGATGGATTCAAAAGCCGGCCCCAGCCGGTCGGTTAAATGCTTATGGTCCACATTGCCGGCGACCGAGACCACGATTCGATCCGGCTGGTACAGACGATGGAAATAATTTTTGATCCGATCGGCGTCAAACTGAATTATATTTTCCTGACTTCCCAGAATAGAGCGCCCCAGGGGGTTGTCTCCCCAGAAGTTTTTTCCTGAAAGCAGATGGACATATTCATCCGGGCTTTCTTTGACCATTTTAATTTCCTGCAGTATGACCGGGCGTTCCTTTTCGATTTCCCGGGGATCGAATACAGAATTTAAGAAAATATCAGAGAGGATATCGACCATGGTATCCGTATGGGTGTCCATCACCTTGCCGTGATAGCAGGTATTTTCCATGGTCGTAAACGCATTGGTGTGACCACCGATGGCATCAAATTCTTTGGCAATCTGATAGGCGGATCGCCGCCGGGTGCCCTTAAAAATCATATGCTCGATAAAATGCGAAAGCCCGCTTTCAGCCGGCTGTTCATCGCGCGCCCCAACATTGACCCAGACACCCATGGACACCGAACGGGTGTGCGGCATCTTTTGGCTCAAAATTCGGATACCGTTTTTTAACTCGGTCTTATTTACGGTCGCGGCCATGCTTCTCTTCCAGGACAGCTTTATGACTGAGCCGGATTTTGCCATCCCGGCTGATTTCCAATACCTTGACCTTGAGCGGATCCCCCTCTTTAACGACATCGGTTACTTTGGTGATGCGCCGATTGGCCAGCTGGGAGATATGCACAAGGCCGTCCGTACCCGGTAAGATTTGAACGAAGGCACCGAAATCGGTAACCTTAACGACGGTCCCCTCATAGACAGCGCCAACTTCAGGTTCCTGGGTAAGATCTTCTACCATTTTAATTGCAGCCTGGCCTTCTTCTTTTGAGAAGGCGGCAATCTTAACCAGTCCGGAATCATCGATTTCAACACTGGTATTGGTTTCGCTTTGAATCGCGCGAATAATTTTGCCGCCGGGTCCGATGACCTCGCGGATTTTATCCGGATTAATCTTAATCGTGGTGATGGTTGGTGCATACGGCGAGATTTCTTTACGCGGCTCTCTGATGGTTTCCAGCATTTTATTGAGGATAAAAATTCTTCCCACGCGGGCCTGCTCCAGAGCGCTTTGCATGATTTCCTTGGACAGTTCGTGGATTTTGATATCCATTTGAAGCGCAGTGATTCCGGCCTCGGTGCCGGTCACCTTAAAATCCATATCACCGGTATGATCTTCATCCCCCAGTATATCGGAAAGAATGACGACCTGATCTTCTTCTTTTACCAGGCCCATCGCAATACCGGCCACCGGGGCCTTGATGGGGACACCGCCGTCCATTAATGCCATACAGCAGGAACAGACGGTACCCATCGATGAAGAACCATTGGATTCCAGAACCTCAGAAACCAGTCGGATGGTATAATCGAATGTTTCTTTATCCGGCAATATGCTTTCAATTGCCCGGGTGGATAGTCCGCCATGTCCGATATCCCGGCGCGACGGGCCGGAAATCCGTCGAGTTTCGCCGACTGAATACGGCGGGAAATTATAGTGCAGCATAAAAGGTCTGAATTCTTCACCATACAACGTTTCAACGCGCTGCTCGTCTTGTCCGGAGCCCAGCGTTAATACGCCCAAAACCTGCGTCTCGCCTCGGGTGAAAAGTGCACTGCCGTGGGGTCTGGGCAGCAGACCGACCTCACAGCTGATCGGCCGGATTTCATCGAATTTACGATTATCGATTCGGCGGTGTTCTTTCAGGATCAGGTCCCGGCTGATATTTTTCTGGAGGTCTTTGAGAATAGCATAAACTTCTGCTTTGCGGTCGCTAAAGTCCTCACCCAGGCTCTCAAATATTTCGGCCTTGAGTTCGCGTACAGCCGTTTGGCGATTTGTTTTCTCAGGGATCAAAATCGCTTCGCTCAATCTCCCGGCTGCTGTTTCATTCAGGGTATTGACCAGCTGTGGATCTTTTTGCGGCGGGCTAAAGGCGCGTTTCGGCCGGCCATTCGATTCCTTTAATCTTACTTGCAAATCAATCAGCGGCTGCATTTCGCGGTGACCGAAAAATATAGCTTCGAGCATATCAGCCTCGCTGATCGCATCACAGCCGCCTTCGACCATCACCACACCGGTCTTGGAGCCAGCCACGATGATATTGATATCGCTATTTTCCAATTCCGAAGAGGGGGGATTAATTTTTAACTGGCCGTCAATTCGGCCCACCCGCACACAGGCGATCGGTCCGGCAAACGGGATGTCTGAAAGCTCCAGTGCCGTCGAAGCACCGATCATTGCCAGGGTGTCGGGGTCATTTTCCTGGTCCATGGATAAAACGGTCGCAATGACCTGGATTTCATACCGCCATTCTTTCGGAAACAGGGGCCGGATGGGCCGGTCGATCAGACGGGCGGTCAGGGTCTCTTTCTCACTGGGTCGACCGATTTCGCGACGAAAATAGTTACCGGGGATCCGGCCGGCCGCATAAATTTTTTCCTGATATTCAACGGTCAAAGGTAAAAAATCCGAGTCCCTTTCTTCATGGGCAGCGACAACCGTGACGAGCACAATCGTATCTCCATATTGAACCACGACGGATCCGGACGCCTGTTTGGCGACCTTGTCGGCCTGGATATTAAGGGTTCTGCCCCCAATTTCTTCTTTTACTAAAATTTCCATTTTTTCTCCTAATTGTCAGCCGCGCCAAATTTATTTTCAGCTTAAAAAAGCCGGCGTTTCAAATTGACGATTGTTAAAGGCAAGACGGTTAATTGTATCGGGCGATCAATTCAACATATCCGAAAAAGATCGGGTTTCGAGCAGCGTTTCTTTAATTAGACGTTGCCGTGTCGGTCCGCAACCGTCAAAATTTCTGCGCTGAAACCGCTGGAATTTGAGGTGGCAGGGGTGCGCCGATTCGGTTGATTAGCGTTTCAACCCCAGCGTATCAATTATGGCCCGGTAGCGATTGACATCTTTGTGTTTTACATAGTTCAACAGCCTGCGGCGCCTGCCGACGAGCATCAACAAACCTCTGCGGGAATGATGATCCTTTTGGTGAATTTTCAGATGCTCGGTGAGGGAGGAAATACGATAGGTCAACAAGCCGACCTGAACTTCCGGCGATCCGGTGTCTGTTTTGTGAAGTTTGAATTTGTCAATCAGTTTCTTTTTTTCTTCTGTGTCGAAAACCACTGTTGCAGCCTCCTGTTCGGATAATTAGCGTTGATTTTGAAAAACACAGCTGTAATCAAACGTATCCTGGTTTTTGTTATACTTCAGCACCGCCAGCAAAACATTGTCGGCACCCACTATTTTCAGGTGCGTGTCTTGTTCCATAAAATTTTCTGACAATCGGCCGAAATCGATATCCGTTTTGCGAATGGGCTGACCATATCTTATTTTTTTTTTCAAATTTTGATTGGCCCGGCAAGCCGGCATGTCCGCCAGAGCATCTGTCATGCTGATTAAACAGCCATTGTACTTGCCGCTCAATGCACGCTTTTCCAATTGCGACAGTGAAATTGCCTGTTGAATTTTAAAGCCGCTGCTCTCTGTGCGTTTGAGTGCCAGCAGATGACCGCCGCATCCCAGCTGCTTTCCAATGTCGGCACACAGGGTGCGGATATAGGTTCCAGCAGAGCATGATACTTTTAAATGTACCAGCGGCAATTTTATTTCAAGAATTTTTATTTTTGAAATATGAACCTGCCGGGCCGGCTTTTGAACCGGTCGACCCTGCCGTGCCAATTTATATAGCGGTGTTCCCTTGTGTTTTAGCGCCGAAAAGATCGGCGGCTGTTGCTCAATCGTCCCGATTAATTTTTGGACGGTAGATCTTAGCCTTTGTTCCGTAAAGCCAATCACCGCTTTGCTGGCCGTCACGGTTCCGGTCGAATCCAGGGTATCGGTTTCGATTCCCAGCTTCAAGGTTGCGTCGTAAGTTTTGTTGCCGGCCAGCAGAAACCGCGCCAATCGGGTTGCATCATTTATGCAGCAAACCAAAACACCTTCTGCAATAGGATCCAGGGTGCCGGTATGGCCGACTTTTTTAGCGTTTAACAGGCGTTTCACCTCGGCAACGACTTTTGCGGAGGTGATATTTGGGGGTTTATCGACAACGATTATTCCGCTTTGGTGCTGTGCCTGCATGGATGGTTCATTTCTTTAGCAATTTCCGGCCGCGATAATTTTATGCTTAAACCGGCCGTTTTAAAGGTCATCCGCCAGCTCGATGATTTTTTCTTTCAACGCCACCAATGTTGATTCAATCTGAAATCCGGCGGCACTGGTGTGTCCGCCGCCGCCAAATTTGCTGGCGATTTTGGCAACATCCACCGAATTGTCGGAACGCAGACTGACATGGTACCGGTTCATATTGGTGAATTTGCCGGCCCCGTTTTTTATCTCATGGATAAGAGCGGCGACCTTAACGTCCTCGATCCGGCGGGCATAATTGATCAAACCGTCTATATCTTCGGTGCTCGTTCCGGTTTCATTTAGCATACTTCGGCTTACTGTCATCAATGATAATTTGCCATTTTCTGAAATTTCAATCGAGTTCAATGCCATATTTAACAGTTTGATGCGACCTAAAGAATAGGTTCCATACACGTGTTGCGCCACCGCGTGGGGCTCGACACCCATGTCGGTCATGGTTTTGCTGATGGCAAAGGCGGCCGGGTTTGTGTTTGAAAACCGAAAAGAGCCGGTATCGGTTAAAATTCCCAGGTAAATGGAGGTCGCAATCGCCCTGTCAAAGGGGATCTCCAGCGCTTTGATCAATCGATAAATGATTTCGGCTGTGGCGCAGGCATCGGTGTCGATGAGCTGGAGGTGCCCGAAGCCGGTGTTGGAAGCGTGATGATCGATGTTAACGACGATCGGTATCCGGTCAACAACCGAGCTGTCCTCGCCGATTCTGACGATATCGCCGCAATCCAGTATAATGGCCAGATCGTATGGTGCAGTCTCTTTGATCTGCGTTACGACGCGTTCAACCCCGGGGAGAAATCGGTAAACCGCCGGAATGGGGCTTGGATTAAACAGGATTGTTGTTTTTTCCAATTTGTCCAATGCCAACCCCAAAGCAACCAGGGAGCCGAGGCAATCGCCGTCGGGCTCTGCATGTGATGCAATCAAAATACGCTCACTGTCTTTAATATGTTGAAGAATCTGTTCCATTTTTATCTTTGGTCAACTTGATCAAACGGTCAATTCGCGAGCCGTACTCTAAGGATTCATCGTAGAAAAATTTTATATCCGGCATGTACTTGAGACCCAGCTCTTGCGCCAGGGTTCGTTTAATGAATCCGCGAGCACTGTTGAAACCCTTAATGGCCGCATCTTTTTTCTGCTCGCCGTCGGGAGTCGTAAAATAGATGCGTGCCAGCTTTAAATCACGCGAAACTTCCACTCCGGTAATGGTAGACATTTTTAATCGCGGGTCCCCGATATCTTTTTGCAATATCTCGGACAAAACTTTTTGGATTAATCCGCTGACCCGGTTTGATCGTGCAAAGGGAATCATAAATGAATGATTTCTATCTCAGTGTCAATAATTTCCGCCAGGCCGAGGTCTTCGGCCAGATTAATTATCTTATCGAGTTTTGAGTTAATGACGGCCTTATCGTTGCCGACCATCGAAAAACCAATTTCGGCGCGCTGGTGCATATCGTTTGACCCGACTTCCGCCACCGATGCGTTAAAATTGTTGCGCAGCCGGCTGACGATCGATCGAACCACTTTTCTTTTTCCCTTCAATGAGCGGCAGTCGTGCAACCTAAAGGTGATAATTCCAGTTCCGATTACCATAGTCGTTGTCAGTTATTGGTTATTTGATATTTTGAATTTGCGACGAGCTTCAACGACGCCTGCGAATAACAAATAACCTTTATCTATTCGAGTTCGGGTCGGATCTCCTTCAAGTAATAACAGTCAATCGTATCGCCGACTTTAATGTCATTGAAACGCTCTATGCCGATGCCGCATTCATAACCGGCCTGGACTTCTTTGACATCATCTTTAAATCGACGCAACGAAGAATTTTTTCCTTCAAAAATCACGACGCCGTCTCTAAGCAGGCGCATGTTCTGACCGCGCCCAATTTTGCCATCCGTTACGTAGCAGCCGGCAATATTGCCAATCTTGGGAATCTGGAAGACTTCGCGAACCTCTGCTGTACCCAAAATTTGTTCCTCAAATGTGGATGCCATCATTCCGGTCATTGCATTTTTGACATCTTTGATGACTTCATAGATGACACTGTAAAAGCGCATGTCCACATTTTCCTCGTTTGCCAGTGCCTGGACTTTGGGAGTGGGCCGAACGTTGAAACCGATAATGATGGCATTTGAAACGGTCGCCAGGGAGATATCCGATTCGGCGATCGTACCGCTGGCGGAATGAACAACGTTTACATTGACCTCATCATTGGAAAGTTTGGTCAGTGAATCGTTCAAGGCTTCGATTGAACCATGGACATCCGCCTTGATGATGAGGTTTAAATCCTTGACTTCACCCTCCTGCATGCGCTCGTAAAGTTTGTCAAGACTCAAGCGGCTCGATTGCGCCAGTTCCTTTGACCGTTGTTTCTGCTGTCGATGTTCGCTGACCTGTTTGGCATATTTTTCATCTTTTAGCGCGAAAAATTCGTCGCCGGCCATTGGCACTCCGGATAGGCCAACGATTTCAAGCGGTATGGATGGCCCGGCGGATTCAATCTGATTGCCTCTGTCATCCAGCATCGCCCGGGTTCTGCCGTAATGCATGCCGCACACTACCGGCTCACCTGCCCGCAGCGTGCCTTCATTGACCAAAACAGTGGCAATGGCGCCCCGGCCCGAATCGATTTTTGCTTCCACCACATGACCGGTGGCCAGTTTATCGGGATTGGCTTTGAGCTCCAAAACTTCGGCTTGAAGCGAAATCATTTCGAGCAGGTCGTCAATTCCTTCGGCCTCCTTGGCTGAAACTTTGACATAAATGATGTCGCCTCCCCAGTCTTCGGGGGTCAGGCCGATTTCGGCAAGTTCCCGTTGCACTTTTTCGGGATCGGCATTCTGTTTGTCGATCTTATTGATGGCCACGATTATGGGAACTTCAGCTGCCCTGGCGTGATTAATGGCTTCATTGGTCTGCGGCATGACGCCATCATCGGCTGCAACCACCAAAACCACAATATCGGTCACCTGGGCACCGCGTGCCCTCATTGCTGTAAAGGCCTCGTGGCCGGGCGTATCTAAAAAGACGATTTGTCCCTTTTTCGTGTTCACAAGATAGGCGCCGATATGTTGCGTAATTCCGCCGGCTTCCATTTCTGAAATCCGCGATTGACGAATAACATCCAGCAGAGAAGTTTTGCCATGATCAACATGCCCCATGATGGTAACGACCGGCGGGCGTGGTACCAGGTTTGCGGGGTCATCGGTTTCTTGCTTTAACAGGGCTTCTTCCTCGAAGCTGGCACGTTCCACCTCATATTCAAATTCGCTGGCAATCAGCGAAGCGGTATCATAATCAATGGTTTGATTGACCGTGGCCATGGACCCCATTGTCATCATAAACTTAATAATCTCGCTGGCTTTAATTCCCATGCGTTTGGCCAGCTCTGATAAAACAATCGCCTCGTCAATTTTGATTCGGCGTTTTATTGCTTTAGCAACGGTTATCTGAGTCTTTTGTCCGCCGACGGGTTTCCTGCCTTTGCCCGGTTTACGCTGCTTGCGCTGTCGATATCCTGCCCCGTAAAGATCCGCACCTTCGACGACCGCTTTTTTGCGGAAAGAGATTTTCTTTTTCAGGAACTTCTTATCGACCTCCGACTCCTCATACTTTGGCTTGCGTTTTCTTTTCTTTTTATCTGACGGCGGTAATTCTTTTCCCTTTGGCGGATGTTCCCGAATCACTTCGCGGGAGGGCAACGCTTCAACCTTTGCTTTCTGCGGTTTCGCTTTTTTCTCTTTTAGCGGTTTTTGCGGCGGTTTAACCGGCAGTTTAATAATTTTAGCAGAGGCGTCTTTCTTGCGGGCTTTTGCGGTCTTGGCCGCTTTTTGGGCAGCCGGCTTTTCCTCGGCTAACGGTTTTTCAGCCGCTGCCTGTTCAGTTGTTTCCTCGGCCACCTCCTGGGAAGCGGCTTCCTGATTAGCCTCTTCAGCTGCTGCGTCCGCCTGGGTCGCGGCCGCATCGGTTTCCTGCGTCTCTACCTCTGAGGGCGCGGCCACTTCAACTTGAACAGTTTTACGGCGCCGGCGAATAACCGTCGGTTTTATCCGTGTTTCTTCGACGGTTTCCTCTTTGGCGCCAAACAGAGATGATTTGACCTTGGAAATGATCTCCTCATCCAAGGCACTCATATGGCTTTTAACAGCAACCTCCAAGTCATTAAGCTTGGCAATAAGCAACTTGTTGGTCATATTCAAATCTCTGGCAAGTTCGTACACTCTGAGCTTGGCCATTCTTTCCCCCAAAGTTTTGATTCTTAGCCGGCATGTGGCCGTCGTTCAGCGTTCACACCACCGGGTTGTTGGTTCGATGCAAGTATCAATATCGCACAAGGGCGCGTCTCTCTTTTATGTGATCGAGGGCTAACGATCTTCTGTATCCGTTTCAGCGTTATCCGTATCCGTTTTATCACCGGTGTGTTCATCGGCGATTGCGGCATCGGTTTCAGCTATTTCAGACAGGTCACCGCCCGGCTGATCGACGCCTTCTGATCTGGCCCGACGCTCTTGTGGTTCTTCAGCAGGCGGCGCATCGCCTTCGGTCTCATCGGTTTCGCCGGTCTTTTCGGCCACCTCTTCTTCTTTTTCTTCAGCCTGCTCGGCCTCTGCGACAGCCGCCTGAGCGGCGTCATTGCCCTCGGTCTCATCGGCTTTGCCGGTCTTTTCGGCCACCTCTTCTTCCATTTCTTCAGCCTGCTCGGCATCAGCGACAGCCGTCTGAGCGGCGTCATCGGCATCATTGCCCTCGGTCTCATCGGTTTTGCCGGTCTTTTCGGCGACCTCTTCTTCCATTTCTTCAGCCCGCTCGGCCTCTGCGACAGCCGCCTGAGCGGCGGCAATCAATTTCTTGGCTGTTTCATCCCCGATGCCCCTGATTTGAATTAAATCCTCCGGCGTGGCATTGCTGATCTCTTCAGCTGAATAAAACCCCAGTTCATAAAGCGCATCCGCCATACTGATGCCAACGCCCGGTAAAGCAACCAATGAATCATATCCGCTTTGCATGGCGATCGTGTATTTGGTTTCACTTTTGACATCCAAATTCCAACTGGTCAATTTTGAAGCCAGTCTGACATTTTGCCCCTTTTTGCCGATGGCAATCGATAAAAAATCATCCGGGACGATAACCTCCATGGTTTGATTGGTCTCATCAATGATAACCCGGGAAATTTCAGCCGGTGCCAGGGCATTGCACACGAATTTGGCCGGATCGACATGCCACGGAATAATATCGATTTTTTCACCTCTTAACTCCTGCACAACGTTTTGGACGCGGCTGCCTTTCATACCCACACAGGCACCCACGGGGTCGATATCGGAATTATTTGAAGCCACCGCGATTTTGGCTCGCACGCCCGGTTCACGGGCAGCTCCCATGATGGTTACGATTGATTCCCTGATTTCAGGCACTTCGGTGCGAAACAGATGGATCAAAAAGTTCGGATGCGTCCGTGACAGAATGATCTGCGGGCCGCGAGATTCATGCAGGACATCAAAAATGTATGCGCGGATTCGATCACCGCGGCGATAGGTTTCTTTTGGAACCTGTTCGCGCACATGGACAATTCCTTCGGTGTGCCCCAGATTAACAATGATGTCGCCGCGGTCAATGCGTTGCACGATACCGTTGATCGTCTCACCTTTGCGATCGACGAAACTCGCATAAACAGCATCTTTTTCCGCATCTTTCATTTTCTGGATGATGACCTGCTTAGCTGATTGAGCCGCTATTCGGCCGAATGTGCTGGTGTCCATTTTAGTACCGAGGCTGTCTCCGATTTCACATCCCGAATCCAGCTTACGGCCTTCTTCCAGACTGATTTCAAGCGCCGGTTCGGTCACCACTTCGGCAACATCCTTGAATTGAAAAACTTCAATCTCCCCGGAGTCTTCATTGTATTGGACCTCGATATCCATTTTGCTGCCGAACTTTTTACGGGCAGCGGATTTTAAAGCCTCTTCCAGAGCCTTAATCAAAACTTTTCGTTCGATGCCTTTATCCCGGCTCACCTGCTCAACTACTCGTTTGATATCTGAAATTTGCATCAGATTTCTCCATCAGCGTCGACAAGCCGCGCTTTGGCGATATGTCCAAACGGGATGACGACGGTTTTTTCATTTGACGATAATTTTATCTGCTCAGCGGATGTCCCGATAATAATACCGGTAAAGTTTTTTTGTTCATTAATCGGTTGCCGTGTTCTTATCTTTGCCATGCGGCCCTTGAAACGCTCATAATCCTGCAGTTTAGATAGGGGCCGTTCCGGTCCCGGTGATGTAACTTCCAGTGTATACGGCCCGATATCATCAAGATTGACATCGAGCAGGTCATTTAACTGGCGACTCACGTTGACACAATCATCGATGCTGACGCCTGCGAGTCGGTCAATATACAGTCGCAGGATCCTGCCACCGGATTCACGCTGATATTCAATATGCACGAGCTCTAAACCCTCGCTATCACACAGCGGTCCAATCAGCGCCTCTATCTGCCTGATGATCGCTTTCTCGTTTTTGGCGCCGGATCGTCGGGTCCGGCCCGATGGTTTGGTTTTAAAATTATGTCGTTTCGTTTTCACCGGATCTATTTATACCGCTTTCCATAATAGTGTTGCGATATATGGAATCGGGGCATAAGTGGTTGTAGAAAAAAACGTTTGAATATCGGAACGCTTTTTTGACAACCACTATAACTCAGCCTGAAAAAACAAAAAACGGGCTGACGCCCGTTTCCTTAACTCCAGGTAGACCTTTGACTTTGTGCGGTAAAAGTTATCAGTTCATAACACCGACCATAAGGTAATAGTTAATTTCATCTCACAGTCCCTAAAAAGTCCTACCCTCACCAACTAAAAGGAAACGAACCAAACTGGAGCGGGCAACGAGATTCGAACTCGCGACACCAAGCTTGGGAAGCTTGTACTCTACCAGCTGAGCTATGCCCGCTCTTTAACTTAAATGATTATGACAAAATCGAGCGGATGTCAATATATTTCATCAGTCGAGCAAATCCCTTAATGATTTGAGCTCTGCGTGCAAATACGCCAGTAATTGCTTTTCGGAGGCCTCATTTTTACGGGATCTGACGGATAAATGCTGTCGGGCGCCGGGGATGGTAAATTTTTTTTCATAGAGAAGCTTTTTGATTTTTAAAATCAGCTCAATATCAGCGCGGGTGTACAGCCGCTGTCCCGCGGCGGTTCGTTTCGGTCGAATCCGGGAAAATTCGGTTTCCCAAAACCGCAGGACGTAAGCGGGGAGTTCTGCTATTTTGCTGACTTCGCCAATCCTGAAATAAAGTTTGTCCGGTATGTCCTTAAGCGTTGATTTTTGTTCTCGCATTTTTAAGACCATGAAATGGTTGTAACGATCAGGCTGGCAAACTGGCATTAAATGTCTTAACCAGCCTGTCCGCAATAGATTGATGGATCGGTGTTACAGCTTCATCTTCCAGTGTTTTTTGTGGTGACCGATAGGTGACCCGCAGGGATACGCTTTTATTGCCCGGGGCAATAGGTGTGCCCTCAAACACGCTCAGCAAGCGGACGTCTTCCACCAGTTCAGGCGACTGCTTTAGGGCGGTGCTGATAATCTCCTGGGTTTCAAGCGCCTTGTTCACAATGATGGTGATGTCCCTGAAAATTGCCGGAAACTTGGGAGTCGGTTTGAAAACCGTTGTGTCCTTAAGCAACGGTATCAGGATATCGAAATTGAGTTCAAATAAAAACGCTGCTTGCGCCAAGTCGAAATTGGCAAGCACCTGCGGATGAAGTTGCCCCACCAAACCCAACCGGGTCCGGTTGCCTAAAATCTGGGCGCTATACCCGGGGCGGGTATACGTGCACTCCTTTTCCGGCAGGCGGCTAAATTGAACGTCGTTAATCTGCAGCGCGTTTAAAAAACCTTCGACCACACCTTTGATGTCATAAAAATCGCATTGTGCCTCATGACCATGCCAGGAAGCCTCATAACGAGACCCTGTCCAGAGCCCGGCCAGCATCTCATTTTCTGTGGGCAGCTGTTGCGGATTTTCATTGATAAAGATTTTTCCGATTTCAAAAACCCTTAAATTTTTTATCTGCTGGGCGAAATTATAATGTACCGTCTGCAATAACCCCGGAACCAAAGAGGTACGCATTGCGGCCTGATCTTCGGTCAGCGGATTCAAAATATTCACAAGTTGTCTGCGTGGATCAGCGGCTTTTAGTCTCAAGTGGTCACCGGATTGGCGATGCGCAAAACTGTAGTTGATGGCTTCGCGGAAACCAAAGCCGTTCATCAGCAAGCGCGTCCGGTTGCGCAAGTTGATTTCTTTGGTCGCTAATCGGCTGGTGGCCGGCATTTGCGGAAATGTCGTCGGTATGTTGTTATAGCCGAATAGTCGGGCCACTTCTTCCATTAAATCCTCCGGTCTGGAAATATCCACCCGGAAGCTCGGCGGGGTCACCACGAGAGTATCTTTATCTTTTGCAGCGGTTTTTTGCCCAATGGTGAATTCAATGGATTTGAGAAGATTTTCAATTTGCTTGCGCTGCAGGCGTGTTCCCAGCAAGCGGTTGGTCTTTTGGGTGCTGAGGTTCAGGCTTTTTACAGACTGCCGCCTGGGATATTCGTCTATCAGGCCGCCGACCGCCCGGCCGCCGCTGACCTCGGCCATCAGTTTTGCGGCTCTATTGGCGGCCGCAATGGTTCCACCTGGGTCAACCCCGCGCTCGAAGCGATAAGCGGCGTCGGTACCCAGGCCAAGCTGTTTTGCCGTCCGGCGAATGCTGACCGGATTAAAATAAGCACTTTCCAACAATACCCGGGTGGAGTCATCTTCAATCTCGGAATTCAGACCGCCCATGACCCCGCCGATGGCCACGGCTTTTTCGCCGTCACATATCATCAGGATTTCAGCGTCTAGGAGACGTTCTTTTTGATCCAGGGTGATAAATGTTTCACCTTTGTTGGCGGTCCGCACCACAATTCTGTTTTCCGACAGTCGGTCAAAATCAAAGGCATGCAGTGGCTGGCCGGTTTCCATCAAGACAAAGTTGGTCACATCCACGATATTATTAATGGGCCGCAGCCCAACAGACAGAAGCCGGTCCTGCAGCCAGAAAGGGGACGGTTTAATCTGAATGTCTTCAAGCAGGCGGGCCACGTAACGCGGGCAGTGGTCCGGTGCTTCGATTTTAATTGATGTTTGCTGGGAAATGCAGTTGTCGTTGTCTTTGAGTTTGAAATCAGGGTATGTCAGGCGACTGTTCTGAATGGCAGCGATTTCGCGCGCAACGCCGATCACACTAAGGCAATCGGGCCGGTTAGGGGTGACTTCGATTTCAAAAACCGTATCCGTCAACCCCAGCGCCGAAGCCAGCTGAGCGCCGACCGACAGGGATGGGTCAAGGCTCATAATGCCGCTTCGATCTTCTCCAAGGCCCAGCTCGCCTTCACTGCAAAGCATTCCCGCGGAGGTTTGTCCGCGAATGACATTTTTTTCCAGTACAAAGCCTTCCGGAAATTCGGTGCCCGGTAAGGCGATCGGTGAAAGCATCCCGATTTCGGCATTGGGCGCGCCACAGACAACTGAAATTTGTTCCCGGCCAGTATCGACCCGACACAGGTGCAATTTATCCGCATTGGGGTGCGGTTCGATCTCCTCAATTCGACCGACATAGACCGTCTCCAAATAGCGGTAGCGTTCGGATAACGACTCAATTTCGAGACCGACCATCGTCAATGCCTCCGCCAGATCCGACGGCGCCATTTCGATGTTCACATAATCATTGAGCCAGCTTAAACTTACTTTCATCTCCGATGACTCCGAAAAGCGATTCCCTAACTTTAAGAAAAAAACATGACCTTCTCATCGAAAAAAGATCCATTTGTGATTGAAAACTAAAATTGAGATAAAAACCTAATGTCATTTTCAAAGAATTTGCGGATATCGTCAATTCCGAATTTTAACATGGCAATCCGATCCACACCCATCCCAAAGGCAAAACCGGTATAACGATCGGCATCATATCCCACGTTTTCATACAGGGCCGGATGAACCATTCCGGAACCGAGAATTTCCAGCCAACCGGTTCGAGAGCATACCCGACAGCCCTTTCCCCGGCACATTACACACAGGATATCGACCTCGGCACTGGGTTCGGTGAAGGGGAAAAAACCCGGTCGAAAACGCAGGCTTGTTTGTTCATCAAACATCTGATGCACAAAGGCCGTGAGCGTGCCCTTCAAATCACCGAATGATATATTCTCATCGACCAGCAGGCCTTCCACCTGGTGAAACATGGGCGTGTGGGTCAGATCCGAATCGCAGCGATAAACTTTACCGGGCATGATGATGCGCACCGGCGGCGGCTGTTTTTCCATGGTTCGAATTTGAAGGGGAGATGTATGCGTTCTCAGGACAACATCATCTGATACAAAAAAGGTGTCTTGCATGTCCCGGGCCGGATGGTCCTTGGGGAAATTAAGGGCCTCAAAATTATAATAATCCAACTCAACTTCAGGTCCTTCGGCGATGTCAAATCCCATTTGGGTAAATATGTCACAAATGCGCTGGTTGATTTGGGTAATGGGATGCAACGAGCCACAGGGAGCCGGTCGTCCGGGTAATGAAACATCAATGCCACCCGCGGCGGTTTCGCCGGTTGTTTCGAGCTTGTGGATTGTCTCTTGACAGGCCTCATCAAGCAGATTTTTAAGTTGGTTGGCCTGTTTGCCGGCTGCCGGGCGCTGATCGGCCGGTAGCTTTGAAATGTTCCTTAAAAATTGGGTGACAATACCTTTGCGTCCCAGGTAACGGACACGAATATCCTCAACCGCCTGGCGGTTTGCTGCCGCTTTAAGCTCCTGCAAGGCTTCCTGATAAATTTGATCAATGGAGTTATCCAATTTTTACACCTTTGGTGTAAAAAATTATAATTTAAGAATCGCGATTGGAGGAATTCAAATTTTAAAAAATAGATCGATATAATTCCTTTAATTAAAAAAGTTTCCCACTTTTAAAATTTGAAACGATCAATCAGGATTATAGTTTTTGGGCAGCCAACTCGGCAATTTTTGCAAAACCGGTCGGGTCCGTAATGGCCAGATCTGCCAGAACCTTTCTGTCCAGATCAATATTTGCCATTGTGAGGCCGTGCATAAATTTGCTGTAGGATAATTTATTGATGCGGGCTGCGGCATTAATGCGCGCGATCCATAGCCTGCGAAAATCGCGCTTGCGCTGCCGCCGGTCGCGGTAGGCGTACATTAAAGATTTATCCACCGCATCCGCAGCAGTTCGAAATAGCTTGCTGCGGCCACCGCGAAACCCCTTGGCTAACTTTAAAACTTTTTTTCGTCTTCTTCTGGCTTTGAAGCCGCGTTTTATTCTCATTTTGTCCTCACTATGGGTATATCCTAAAAGCTGTCGTCAAATTATTAATTAAGGTGTTCAACAAGACGTCTAACTAATTGTACCGGGGCAATTCGCAAACCTAAAAACCCAATATTGATATAGTTTCTAATTTATAAATGAGGGTTTTTTTCGGTGAGCAAGGCCGCACAAGATTTTTTGCCTTCGGCGTACTTGAAGTACGTTGAAGGCGGAAAAGTGCGGAGAACGCAGCTCATCGGAAAAAGAACCATTTAGAAATTAGAAACATTAGCCGTTGGGTAATAGCAACTTTATGGCCCTTGCATCGGCTTTGTCAACGATCCGGCGTTTGCGTAAAGACCGTTTTCGTTTGGTCGTCTTTTTGGTCAATATGTGACTGGCAAAGGACTTTTTATAGACGATCTTTCCGGAGCCGGTTTTGCGAAATCGTTTGGCGGCTGCCCGATTTGTTTTTATCTTTGGCATCTTTCACATTCCTTCTGTCGTACTTTTTTAAAAATTGATGGCGTGAGCAATCATAAATTCCCGCTCACGCCACCCAGAGAATTATTCAGTTGAATTAAGGGGCAACACCCTTTACGGGTCATATTTAAAACAATTTTATTTTAAGATCAAGCTATTTCGGAGCCAGAACCATTACCAGGATTCGGCCTTCAAATTTGGGATCTTGCTCCACCATCGCAACTTCTTCGGTTTCATCAATTATTTTTTGAAGCACCGATCTGCCCAGCTCGGAAAGGGTAATTTCGCGACCTCTGAAGATAACGCTCACTTTGACCTTATCTTTTTTATCGATGAATTTTTTAATATGGCCGATTTTAACCTGCAGGTCATGCTCACCGGTTTTGGGGCGAACCTTTATCTCTTTGAGCTGAAAGGCACTTTGTTTTTTCTTGGCCTCATGTTTCTTTTTGGTTTGCTCATACCGATAACGGCCATAGTCCATTATTTTACAGACCGGTGGATTCGCATTCGGTGAAACTTCAACCAGGTCAAGGCCGGCATCGGCTGCGGATGCAAGCGCTTCTTTGGTCGGTATGATACCGACTTGCTCGCCCTCAGAGTCAATTAATCTGACTTCTTTTGCTCGAATTCTTTGATTGATGTTGACTTTGTCAATTTGTCTTGGTCTCTGGAATCTCCTGGGAACAGCTATGTGTGCACCTCCTCTGCCATGATTTCAGTTGGGATTACTTTGGCGTGCGGTTAACACTGAAAGTTCCAATTGCCGTGCGAATTCAGACGGGCAATTAGCGCGCCTTTTCACCCGTTAGGCCATCCATATTTTGGGTTTCAAATTCTCTAAACTCCAGTTTACTTAAGATGTGGAATATAAAACAACATTAAGAAATGCAAGAAAAAAATGCAAGTAAAACGTGATACAATCCAGGTAAATGCCCTGGCAAAATAACCTTTTACCAGAAAGCGTTTTTTACTGATCCAGGGTATAGGCGGCCAAGAAACTATCCTTTAAATAGGTATTATCCGTTTGTGAAAAATAGGATTTCAATAATTCAATACTTGCACTTCGCAATATGCCGGATGTAACTTCGATTTGACTTTTTGCATATAAGGGTGGCAGTTGAGCGCGGCTGCAACGGGTACCCCCGCCCATTGCGTCTTCATAGGCGAATACAATTCTGCCGATACAGCTGATGATCAGCGCCCCAAAGCACATCAGGCAGGGCTCCAGGGTGCAAAACACCGAGATTTTCTGCATATTTACTTTCCGATCAAGGCGGCTCAGCTTTCTTAAAGCCATCATCTCGGCATGATCGACTTCGTTGAGGCCATCACCGGTGGTGCCCTCCCGGGCGCCGGTGACCAGGATTTTATTGCCATACACCATGACACACCCCACCGGAAACTCACCGGTCGCCAGGGCCATCTTGGCTTGTTTCAGCGCTTTTTTCATAAAATACGTATCATCCATAATTTCTCAATTTAAAAACCACTACGATTGAGATTAACATTTACAGCTTGCAAATGTCATCGTCACATTCACAGCTGTCATCGACTTCATAACAATAAAGGATTCTTGACTCCATTTCGGCCTGGCGTTCTGAAATCGGCTCAAAAATTTCTTCGGCCACCCGGCGTGTCAATTCTTGTTTAGAAGGAATCGCCGCAAGACCGGTTTCGATGACTTCACCGGATGGGCCGCTGATAATCTCGGCATCCTGCCCGTTGGTGATAACCGCCACCGGAACCTGATACGGTGCAATGAGTCGCGATACCGCCAGCACTGCTCGCCGACGGGTTACCAGCGATCCGGGCCCGTATTTTACGACCATTGATACCTGTCCGGCCAGGGTGATGATGAAGTCAACTTTTAGAACTGCCTTTTTATCACCTGCCTGAACGATCATCGCCTTACGTGGCTCTATATCCGATTTTGCATACCCCTTTTGATTGATCAGCCGGCGTGCAATTTCTTGTCGGATGCGCTCGTCGTGGGTATCTTTTAAGACTTGACCGGTGATAAAATCGGCCAGTTCGCCCAGTATGAGGTGGTGACCATTCATCGTTTATGCCCGAAGCGCTCTTAATAATGTATATATTGTTGCTAAGTTAAGGCCGTTGCCTGCCGAAGGTTCTGGTGAAACGGGAACAGCCCGCAGCAGGCGGATCAAAAGAGATAGATTGCAATTATTACGGGTTGTTTTTGGGACGATCCACTAAGTGGCAACCTAATTATTCCTTTACAAACCACTATGTTCGTATTTATATTAGCTTTTTCCATAATATTTCAAGTTCGAAACGACTGATGGTCGAATTTATTATTGAGCAGCGCATAAATCGAAAAAATGATAATAGGGTGGATATGACCATTCGTGAAGAATATGAACGGCGCGAGGAAAAATTTATATCGCCATTCGGGTGTTTGAGTTCCAATTCCCAGGGGCGCGCCGTTGAAGAAGAATCCTGCTCGGTTCGGACGGCGTTCCAGCTGGATCGGGATCGAATTGTTTTTTCGAATGCCTTCCGGCGGCTAAAACACAAAACGCAGGTTTTTTTGGCTCCTTTGGGTGATGATTATCGCACCCGCCTAACTCATACACTGGAAGTGTCTCAAATGGCAAGAGTCATGGCCCGGGCGCTGTTTTTAAACGAGGACCTGGTTGAGGCCATTGCCCTGGGGCATGATCTGGGCCATACACCCTTCGGCCACAGTGGTGAAACGGTTTTAAGAGAGATTTATTCAGCCGATTTTTCACACAACGCCCAGAGCCTGCGGGTGGTTGAGGTTTTAGAAAACAACGGAAAAGGGCTGAATCTGACGGTTGAAGTTCGCGATGGTATTTTAAAACATTCCAAGGGCTATGGAAAAATCATCCCGGATGACCTCGCAGAGCTGGCCAGTACTTATGAAGGCCGAATTGTCCGTATTGCTGACATCATGGCTTACCTGAACCACGATCTTGAAGATGCGATTCGCAGCGGTGTGATCCGGTCCGAGCAGGTGCCGAATATATGCACCGATATACTGGGCCGCACGCATTCCCAGCGGGCGGAAACGATGATTCGGGCGCTGATTGCTTCCAGCACGACTCAAAACGGTGAACTTTACCTCCAAATAGATGACAATGTCCATTCGGCCATGACGGTCCTCAGACAATTTCTTTATGAGAACGTTTACCGTTCACCGCAGGTGCATCAGGATTTTGAAAAGGCTAAAAAGATGCTGTCCGAACTGTATGCCTATTTTTTAGACCATCAGGAGATGCTTCATAAAAAATTAATTGATATGCAGATGTTGGGAGGCAATAACAACAATCAGACCAAGGAACGCACCGTTTGTGACCTGATTGCCAGTATGACCGATCGATACGCCATGAACCTCTATCAGAGCATTTTCTTTCCCTCGCCGCTTGTATAGCTGCGCGACCATGTTTGAAAATTAATAATGATCCCTGTTTTGAAAGACCCTGTTGAAAGCACCGTACCGGCCGTTTTTATTCAACGGCTGAAGCAGATCTATACAGCTATGGACCAAGCCTATGACAGGGCGGCCAACAGTTATGGCTTTACCTGCGATGGGTGCCGCGACAATTGCTGCCGGACGCGGTTTTATCATCACACCATCATTGAATATGCTTATCTTAAAGAGGGGCTGATGACCCTCAAACCCGAGATGCAGGACCAGATAAAGTTGCGGGCCATGACCGTCATCGATGCAACGGAAAAAGCCCATGACAACCAGGAGGCGGTAAGATTGATGTGCCCTCTCAATTTTGCGGCGCGCTGCATCCTGTATCCCTACCGCCCGATGATTTGCCGGCTGCACGGTATCCCCCACGAACTGAAAAAACCCGGCCAGCAAGGCATTATGGGTCCGGGATGCGAAACCTTCAACCGGCGGTGCGGCCACAGGCGCTATTTCCAGTTTGAGCGCACCCCCTTTTATCGCGACATGGCAAAACTGGAAGGAGATTTGCGGCAAGCTATCGGATTTGATGATAAGATTAAGATGAGTATTTCGCAAATGATCCTTGATTTCCATTCCTAAATGGCCCTTTTTCCGCTGAGCGTTGTTCTCCGCGGGGTTTAATTCCTCAACGTACTATGACTACGCCTCGGTATAAACCCCTTGTGTGGTCTACCTCAGCGAAAAAATTCCTCATTTATGAATTGGAAATCTAATATCTATTTATCATAAACAGACGCCTATTAAACTTACCATATTTGATATGAAGTACCTGGATTTAGATAAACTTAAAGACCGGCCGGGCAGACAAATTGGTGCTAAGGATACTTTTTCGTTCCGCTGCTATCCGGAAATCGGCTGCTTTAATCGCTGCTGCCGAAATTTAAATCTATTTTTATATCCCTACGATGTCCTGCGCCTTAAAAACTCGTTGGGGATCTCTTCGGATGAATTCCTCGAGCGCCATGTGGATGCGGTGCTGTGCCCGGGTAATTTTTTCCCGGAAGTGCTGTTGCGGATGTCTGAAAACCAACAGAAAACCTGCCCTTTTTTAACGGATTCCGGCTGTTCGGTTTATGCAGACCGCCCGGATACCTGCCGTACCTTTCCCGTCGAACAGGGCCTTCAGTATGATGCCACCCAAAAAAAAGATACCCCGATCTATTTTTTCAGACCACCGGATTTTTGCCTGGGGCAGCACGAAGACCGGCAGTGGGACATGGCAGGCTGGGCAAAGGACCAGGATGCCCAACGCTATCACCGGATGACGATCCACTGGGCGCAATTGAAACGGCTGTTTCAAAATGATCCCTGGGGTGCAGAAGGCCCGGAGGGCTCCCGGGCCAAGATGGCATTTATGGCCATCTACAATCTCGATCGCTTTCGTGAATTTGTGATTCACAGCAGCTTTTTAGACCGCTATAAGGTCAAATCAGCAGTTCTAAAAAAGATAAAGGCGCATGACGCGGAATTGCTCATATTCGGCTTTGATTGGGTGAAGTATTTTCTGTGGAATATTAAAACCAAAAAAATAAGGCCGCGGTAGCATACCATCCTAGAAATCATTTACAAAAAAGGAAGGCGAAGATTTTAACCGGAGGCATACACAGAGTATGTCGAGGGTTGAAATTTGAGTCTGACACCGAAATTGGGCAAAAGGGGATGTTTTTAAAAGGGTTCAGATAACGCCTTTGGGCATATCAGGTACCGCCTCGCCGCCGAGAATATACCCGCCGTCGAGCCGGATGACGCTGCCGGTCATAAATGGGGCGCCCTTTAAAATAAAGTTCACGGCCTGGACCACATCTTCTATTGCTCCGGTGCGTGCCAGAAGGGTGTGATCGAGAATCGCTTTTTTCTGATTGGCGGTCAGTAATCCCCAGCCTCTGGTTTTTTGTGCATGCCGGGTTTCAAAAAAGCCGAGCATGACTTCATTGACCCGCACCTGCGGTGCCCCCATGCGTGCCCAGGTCTCGGTTAACAGCGAAATCCCCCGGTTGGCAGCAGCGTATCCCTCGTTAAATACCGGGCCGGCCGGGCCCGATCGACCCACGATGCCGGCAATCGAAGACAAGTTGATTACCGCTGCATCGCCGGTGGCCTTTAAATGCGGCAGGGCGGCATCAAACACCCAGCGCTTGGCACGCAGGGTGGTCTCCATTTCCAGATCCCATTGCTGCTGTTTATAATGCCCATGCACCACCGGCCAGCCGCCGCGTTCGATATTGTTGATTAAAATGTCCAGGCGACCGAAGCGTTCGATAACTTTATCGATCATTGTGGGTATAGCTTCGGTTTCAAGCAGGTTGGTATCTAAAACAAGATGATCGCTGCCTGTAGCGGCCAAATCGTTTTTCAGCACTGGCAGTTCCTCTTCCCAGTCGAAATAATTGAGCGCAACCTTTATCCCGGCATTGGCCAGGGATAGCGCAATACCCTTGCCGATGCCCTTGATTGCGCCCAACACAAGGGCCACTTTGCCATTGAGTGTCATAGCGTCCACTTTGCTTATTGGTTATAAGTTTTCGGGTGTTAATTCCCTAACCTAAACCCTGAATCTTTACAACTTAAACAAAACCTGCTTCACCCACGTCATTCCAACTTCCAGCAATGCCGTATCATCGATCTTTGCGGCGGCCAGTTTCTGCGGATCCACATCAATGTCATCCAAAAGTTTATTGTTAATCATCTGATTTCTGAAGCGGTCCAGATCATAAAGCGCCACGTAAAACAGATGACGCGATTTCAGGTCCAGCGGACCCGGCCGCAGCTGGTTTTTCAGGCGGATGATGTCAAGCAGCTGATCGTTGAAATGATTGTAAATCTCAATTTCCTGGTTGTTGGTCCATTGCGATACGGTCTGCGCTGTGGGCGCGTCAAAACCTGAACAGTGCGATTCTTTTAGCAGCATAAAATGTTCGTTGACCTTGCCGGTTTCACGATTGCGGGATATGGCCCGCACCAGCGGATAGGTACGGCAGGATGCAGGGCGATCCGGATATACGCGGCAGCCCTTTTGGGTAACAAACGGACACGCTAACCGTTCGGCAGCCGCGGCTTTAAGTGCCACGATTGGCAGCCCTGATTCGGGGCCAATGTGCCGGGTTGTATAGTGT
>CAJHYI010000390.1_pt1 | contig 24580 bp, 28 predicted proteins | sample 9198771 | NCBI WGS metagenome assembly CAJHYI01 (sample SAMEA7708367, study PRJEB35096) | sediment metagenome | biome: marine neritic benthic zone biome [ENVO:01000025]; feature: sediment [ENVO:00002007]; material: shallow marine sediment [ENVO:03000034] sea grass bed [ENVO_01000059] ...
AGGGCAGCGGGCCTTAGTGCGGTTCGCGGTAAAGTGCCAGGACCCCGGACCGCGCCAATTTTTTAACCCCCATCGGCTCCAGCAGCCGGATGAGCGCATCTATCTTTTGCCGCCTGCCGGTTACTTCGATAATGAAGTGGGTTGCACCGGTATCAACAATCCGGCCTCTGAAGGTTTCAATGATTCTTAATATTTCGCTGCGGTCTTTTGTCCTGGCCTTCACACAGATCAAGGCCATTTCACGCTTGACAGCATCCTCGCCCGTCATATCCCTGAGTTTAATCACGTTGACGAGCCTGCGGACCTGCTTCATGATTTGTTCGAGCATCTCCGGGTTTGTGTGGGTCGATATGGTGATGCGGGACATTTTCGGATTGGCCGTCGGCGCGCCGCAGATGGTTTCGATATTGTAACCCCGACTGGCGAAAAGTCCTGCCACCCGTGCCGTGACGCCGGGTTCATTTTCAACCAGCATCGTCAGAATGTGCTTTTCGTCTTTCATTGCGCCCCTTTCAATCGACAATCGCAAATAGGAAAAAATTCAATCGATGACCCAAAATTCTATTATCAAATACAGGCGACGATATCAAACGAAGAGAACTTTTCGATTTTTTCAGTGACCCCGGAGGCGGTGTCATGTGGAAGAAAAACGTGGGAATATGATGGGAGCCAGATTCTCAGTCAGAGAATCACAGCAACAAAGAAAAAGGCTTTGCAGTTGGCAACACATAAAAAATGCGAAAAAGAATCCGACTGGGTAGAATACCGGTCAGGCTTCCCAAATGTCTGGATTTTGCTTATTCATTGTGTAATATTCAATCCGGTAAGGCGCGACTTTGCAGACCACATAATTCGGATCGTCCGGCCCCTTAAATATCGGCTCCAACATATCGTACCAGATGGTCCTTTTGGTCTCAATGTCTTCGAGAATCTCGGCCCGCCCCTGGACCTGCAACCAGGACACCGCGTTTTGCATATCGCCGACACCCAGGGTCAGGTGGACCTCCGGATTATCGGCAATCTGGTTCACTTTGCGGGAGCCTTTGAAGGTCGCAAACCAGATGTTCATCTGGTCATCTGCAGCAATAACCACATAGCGCGTCCACGGTTTGCGCTCATCGGTGACTGTAGCAAACGAAGCCAGGGTGTGTGCTTTCATCTTTTCAAGGATTTTGGCTTTCAGATCACTCATGATATCTCCTTTTTGGTTGATGAAAAGAATGCTTTTCTACGATGCTGACGACCCCAAAAGATGTCAAGAACAGACTTGAAAATATATGCGGCTTGATACATAAAGGATAGAAGAGAAGCACTGAACGCAAAAAGCCGGAAAGGGGCGTTAAGATGCTATCAGAATTCTATAACGAGATTTTGACATTTGGGCCCGTTGCCGTTCTGCCGCAGAATCTGAACAGCAAATGGCTTCAGCGGTTGCAGAAAATGGCCGATGATTTTTTAGACAGCAATTTCAACCTGCATGCGTGCACCGATGCACGGGAGATCGGTGATCCGGTTCTGGCCGCCTGTGTATATGAAATTTTGCGTTTTCAGTATGCAGACAAAACTGATCTGACGCCCAAGGAGATGGCGGAGAAGATGGTGATTTATGCCCTCTCAATTACGATGGAATCCATCAACCGAAACGACGAATTCGGATTGGCGCCGCCCAACCTGGACAATATCCTTTCGATGGGACGCATCCTTTCCTATAAGGAAACCCGACCGGAGTTTATAAAATTACTCAAGGATGCCTGTATTATCCGTGAATCGGAAAAAGGCTGGTTTCAGAATATTAAAGAAAAGTTGATAGCCGGGATTAAAGGGACCTGATGCATGGATCCACTGCTAATGCCCGTTCGTGCAATTCTACCAGGTCACTTGCCGTTGGACGTGTACGTCCTCTAATATTGCACGCGGATTAAAACTTCGTTGCGGCGCAAAAACCACGGCATAAAGGGCGGATCATAGCGGGCCCAAACCGGTTTGCCGACCGGATTAAGCCCGCGCTTTGCAATTGATGCCTCCAGCAGCGCCTTGTTTTGTTCAAAGCGTTTCTGACTCCAGGTGCCCGAATACCGGATGGCGGCCATCAGATAACCGGGCTCTTCTCTTATTTGAACGAGCTGGTCCAGAGGCTCGGGAAGCGTTTCCATGGTGTATTGGGCTGGCATTAAAAAGGTAATCCGCCATTGATCTTGTGACTTTTCCTGAGTTACGGGAGCGGTCATGGCAATTTTTTCATACTCGGCTTCCTGGGTTACCGGGGCCGTCATGGCCAGGTTTTGGTTGCTGACGTTATTGCCGTTGATAAAATCATACAATCGGCGGAAGCCAACATTGCCGACTTCTTCAAAATCTCCCGCCACAAATGTCTCGGCCACGATTCGGGGGGCATACTGTCTGAGCTCAAAATTTTCGGCAGTTTCCAGAACCTGATATTTTGCTTTTTCAATGGCTATCGCCTCAACGTCAAACAGCAGCAAAAATGTGATCAAAACAAGTAGTGTTTTCCGTATCAAAATGCTTTGTGCTATCATTTGTAGTCTGAACCTTTCATGTGGTATTTTATAGTAATCAATCTTTAGGATCGATGGAAATTCAATATCTGAAAACATATGTATCAATGAGCAGGGTTCAAGCCTTTTCAAAAAAACCGGCTCAAACAGCTCCAACGGGACATTAGGATACAAGCGCCCCAAAAAGGAAAATATCAGGAAATTGTGGAGGAAAAGATGGTTGCCAAAAAGAATATCGTCGACTTTTACTGGGACCCGGTTTGCCCGTGGTGTTGGATTACCTCGCGCTGGATGTTGGATGTGGGTCGTCAAAAAAAGATTCAGGTCAACTGGAAGCTGTTTAGCCTCAAAATAATCAACGCAAAGCGCGATATCCCGGAACCGTATAAAACGCTGCACGAAATGGGCCTGAAGGCCCTGCGGGTTGCCGCGGCGGTGCGCAACGCCTATGGCAATGACGGTCTGGCAAGGATCTATACGCTGATGGGTGCTCACTATCATCATGACGAAGCGGATATCGATACACTCGAAGATTTAGAGGAGATACTGGAGACCGGCGGCTATCCGGTCCGGCTGGCAAAGGCGGCTGCTGAACCTGACTGGGATAGAATGATTCGCGCTGATATGGATCAGGCCCTTGCCAAGGTCGGCAAAGATGTGGGAGTGCCCCTGATCGTCCTTGACGGCGGCGAAGGGCCGGGTTTCTTTGGTCCGGTTTGCAGCCCGGCGCCAACGGGCAAAGCAGCCGTTGCCCTGTGGGATGCGATTATCATTGCCGGCCGAACCCCCGGTTTTTACGAGCTCAAACGCACCCGGGAAACTGAGCCCCGGTTCGGCGAGCGGCCTAAGATTTAACCGGTGATCTTTCTTTGCGGCTTTGCGTGCGAATAAATGACAATTGTTCTGAACCATGAATCAGATAGAAACTTTTATTGTCGATTTAGGCACGTGAAAGTAAAATAGGATCAGATTGGTGCAAAAATTTGCTTTAAGCCGAACCGTCGCGGCCGGCGACCCGGCAACCGCCTGTGAATTTCTGGCAAGGTTCACCCCCCTTTCCAAAAGGCGCATCAAAGATGCAATGGTCAAGGGCGTTGTCTGGCTGAAAAAATCGAAACGCGGCCAGCACCGTGCGCATAGTAATTGCCACCGGAAGGAAACACCAGATTCGACGCCATTTTGACATGATCGGCCACCCGGTAATGGGAGATCCCCGTTACGGGCAGAACAACAAAAATTCAACTGGTCTGCAGCTCATCGCCACGGGCCTTGAATTTCAGTGTCCCTTTGAACAGTTCAAATTGGTGTTTAAAACCGCTGCTGAATTTTAATTGGTAATCTGCAAAGACGGAAAGACTTGAGGAATGAAAAACCCCATCATCAACAGCATATTCATAATACGATTTGTTTTGTCGTCTTCAACAGCCGTCATCGCTTCTCCTTTAAAGCGGCATCAATGATGCCAGCAATGCAATCGCATCTGCCTGCCGCAGGACGTCATAACCGGAATCTCGCGCTAATACCTGATCTTCAGGGCCCGTGTACCCCCAGGCGGCGAGCAGCGGCACGAGCGCCTTTTTTCGCCGGTTAAAGGCCCGGTCAAGCTCCTGAAGGTTTTTCAGGGAATCGTCTAAAAAATAAAATGTATTTACCCCGAAGCGTTGCTGAATGTGCTGCATGTTCTCGATTTTGGAGACCCCGTTATCTCCGCTGTAAATGTCTTTGGGGGATATGTGAAGTCCAAAATGACGGCAGAGCCGCTCGGTGGCGGTGCGGTTTTTGTTGGTCAAAATAGCAAATCCGCGATGGTTTTGGCGCCGAACCAATTCATTCCAGAGGGGCTGAAAGGGCCGATGCAGGGCGGTCCAGCCAGTGGCATCACGTTCGATAAACCGCTGGCGCGTTTCGTATACCTGCCGGCTGCGCCGGGCGACGGGTTCAGCAACCGTTTCGATGATCGCCCGGTATTCCCGGGGCTGTAAAATTCTTTCAGGTTCATCGGGGTATTTGCGCAGGCACCAGTTCATCAACAGAATACCATCACCGATGGGCTGAACATGAAACCGGTTGCGCCGAAACAATTCGATCAGCGGTCGTGCCAGATCAGTCAGGCAAGTCACCTGTTGGCCGGTGGCCGTGTTGTATACGGTTAAGATAACTTCATCGAGTGAATCGATCAGGACCCCGTCAAAATCAAAAATCAGCATATTTGTCGTCCATTTTGTGTTATCAATAAAACATATAAAAATCGGAATTGATTGTCAAAATATGCGGATTCATCTATGCATACTATTGCCTTTATAATTCCTGACCCGAAACCTGAAGCACAGATAAATTAAGGACCCCGGACATGCGCGCAGTTTGGTTGGACAATCAGGTTCTGAGTTTTCGCGAAGATCTGCCGAGGCCAGAACTGTTGAAAGACGAGGCCCTCGTCAGAGTCCGATTGGCAGGCATCTGCGGCACCGACCTGGAGCTGGCAAACGGTTATTATCCGTTTAGCGGCATACCGGGACATGAATTTGTCGGTGAAATTGTTCAGGCCCCCTTAGTGCCGCAGCGTATCGGGCAGCGGGTTGTAGGGGATATCAACATCGCCTGCGGAAAGTGTCCTGATTGTCTGGCAGCCCGTCACGGTCATTGTCAAACTCGCAGCGTCCTGGGTATCAAAAACCGCAACGGGACCTTCGCCGATTACCTGTGCCTGCCCCTCAAAAATCTGATCCCGGTTCCAGCGTCAGTAGCTGATGATGCAGCCGTTTTTACAGAACCATTGGCGGCTGCATTGCAAATCCAGCAGCAGATTCAAATCGGCAGCGCGGACCGCGTGCTGGTGATCGGCGCCGGCCGACTCGGGCAGTTGATCGCTCAAACCCTGGCAACAAAAACCGATCAGTTGACGGTGGCGGCCCGCTACGCGAGCCAGCAGGCGCTTCTGACCGAGCGTGACATTGCCTGGACTCAAGAAGACAATATTCGCGAGCGCGCATATGATATCGTCATCGAAGCAACCGGCTCGGCCGCCGTTTTTGCCTTGGCCCGCCAGGCGGTCCGCCCCGGGGGAACCATTGTCCTCAAGAGCACCTACCCGATTTCGGAAGGGGAAAAATGGCCGGTACATTTTTCATCTCTGGTGGTCGATGAAATCACTCTGGTGGGATCGCGCTGCGGGCCGATGGCCGCGGCGCTCGATCAGCTCGCAAAACAGCGGGTGGACCCCTCCCCGCTGATTGTTAAACGCTATATTCTAAATGACGCCCTGGCGGCCTTTGAACACGCTGCCGCGCCCGGGGTGCTCAAAGTTTTATTTGACATGGGTCAGTAAACCGTCAACCCTCATGCCCCCCGAGGAGGAAAAGCGAAATGAATGATCATGGCAATCCCAAAGATGCCACCCTGGCCGTCTGGGCCGGCGAGGACGGACCGCTGTGGGAAAACGCAACCCAGATACCGGTAGTCCATAGCGTCTCATTTGGTTACGCTGATCTGGAGCACTGGGCAAAGGTCGGCCGCGGTGAAATGGAAGGCCATATTTATAGCCGCAACACCAATCCAACGGTGCGCGCTTTTGAAGAAAAAATCTGTCGCCTTGAGCGGGCAAGGGCTGCAACGGCCTTTGCCAGCGGCATGGCCGCCATTTCCAACACACTGTTTACCCTGCTTGCTCCCGGCGATCGCATTGTTTCGATCACAGACAGCTACGGTGGGACCCATAAAATTTTTCTGGAATTTTTACCCCGGTTCAATATTGCCGTGGCCCTGTGCGAAACCACCGCTCAGGGGGCAATCGAAGCAGCGATTTCGGAAGGTTGCCAGGTTCTTTACCTGGAGAGCCCCACAAACCCGACCATGAAAATCGTTGATATTGCCCGCCTGGCTGCTGCCGCTCACCGGGCCGGCGCCCTGGTGGTAGTCGACAACACCTTTGCCACTCCGGTTAACCAGAAGCCCCTGGAGCTGGGCGCCGATCTGGTATTACACAGCGCCACCAAATATTTGGGAGGCCACGCCGATGCGCTGGGGGGGGCTGTCTGCGGGCCGCAGGATCATATCCATCGCATCTTTCATTTCCGGGAAATCAACGGCGCCGCCCTGGACCCCATGGCTGCCTACCTGCTGTTGCGCGGCATGAAAACCCTGCCGCTTCGCATCGAGCGCCAGAATCAAAGCGCGCTGCAAATTGCCCGTTACCTGCAGTCCCATGCGGCTGTGGAACAGGTTTTTTACCCCGGTCTGGATTCTCACCCGCAGCATGCCATCGCCCGGCAGCAGATGAAGGGCTTCGGCGGTATGCTTTCCTTTTCGGTGAAAGGTGGCTATGAGGCGGTAAAGCAATTCCTGCCGCGCCTGCGATATGCACATCGAGCCGCTAACCTGGGGGCGGTAGAGACCATCGTCGGACCGCCGGCAACCACCAGTCACGTGGAGTTGAGTTCCCGCGAAAGAGCCGCAGCGGGCATTCCTGAAAATCTGGTGAGGTATTCGGTGGGAATCGAAGATCCTGCTGATTTAATCGCCGATCTGAAGCTGGCCCTGGGATCGATCTAAAACCGGCCTTCAGCATAAAAAGTGCTAAAGTTTTTTAAAAAAATACCGATATTGATGCTATGCGTGTTTCGGGAGACACGCTAAGTCACCTTCTTTTACTAACTTCGGAATCTGGGGCGGTCCTTTGGGACCGCCCCAGTTTTTTTTATTTTGCATGAAAAAACGGTGACGGGTGCAGCAGATTCCAGGCCGAGGAGGCGGTTGTAAATTTTATGGCCATGCACAGAAGTCCGATTTCGGCGCCGAACAGCAGCCCGCCGACAAAAAGGGTTAATCGCCCTCGAATCTGTCATCCGGATTGCCCACACTTATTAGAACAAATCATGATCCTGTTTTACCTACAAAAAATATTGATATTTGTCACAGAGTAAGTGTAATTGAAACTGACTGTTGCGCGATGTGTTGCCGTTGACGACAATACTCGGGATCGCAGGGCCGCAGAATTATCGTAGCCTTCTGTTTTGCTATCAGCAGCAGTTACATTTATTATTTTGCCCGGAGGTTCGAGATGCGAATACACCTTGTCTGTATCGTTGTTTTGCTGCCGCTGGCAGCTCTGGCGGGAACGATCGAACAATCTCAGCATCTGGAATTATCCATTACAGATGTCACGGTCCTGCAGATTACATGCGGAGCCGGCTTTCTGGAAGTATATGGAGTTGATGGAACCGACCGCATAAACGTAACGGCGACCATAATAATTAGCGACATCCCTCCAAACAGGCTGCCTGATTATCTGGACCGACACGTGCTGCTGTCTCTGAATAAGCAGTCACATAAAGCCGTTTTAAAAAGCGTCTTTAAAAATCAAAACCTGATGAAGGCAGATGCGAAAATCGAATTAACCGTTGCGGTCCCAAAAAATTTGCGGCTGCAAATAGAAGATGGATCCGGTTGGATAGATGTGAGTGACCTGGATGCAAACCTGGATATTAAAGATGGCTCCGGATCGATAAAAATCAGAGATGTTCAGGGAAATGCCGGGATTGAAGATGGCTCCGGGAAAATTCAAATCGTTGACATCAGCGGCAATCTCGAAGTTAAAGATGGTTCCGGCAGTATTCAGGTCGATCGGATCAAGGGCAATGTGCGCCTGGTTGATGGTTCAGGCGACATCATTATAAAGGACATTGACGGCAATCTAGCGATTCGGGATGGCTCCGGCGGAATCGAAATAAAGCATGTGAGCCGGAACGTTCTCATCAAAGAAGCCGGCAGCGGCAGCGTTGAAATCGATGGGGTAAAGGGAAAAGTGACCACGTGGAAGTAGATCTGCCGTGATCGGTTGAAGCGGAATCAGCCGGTCTGGGTGGCGGGCGGGCCTGTTTCAGGTTTGCGAATCAAGCCTGCCGGCTATTGCGTCCGGTTAGACTATTTGAATGGTGATACCGTGTTCCCGCACTCCGTTGTTGCCATAACCGAGCACATTCCAGGTAGCGTTCATCGGCTGCTGACGGCCCTCTGAATCCGATGCCCGCGCCAGCAGAAGGTGTTCGCCTTTTTTTAGGGCCTGCCAGACAAACTGCCACTGCCGCCAGGCGTACGGCTCATGGGGGCCGATAAACGATGCCGCCTGCCAGCTTTTCCCGTTATCGATCGACACGTCTACGCGTTCGACCGCAGCTTCTCCGGCATATGCCGCCCCCAGGATTGTCACGGGCCCGGCCGGAAGCTTATCGTCCGCAACCGGCTGCGTGATGATGGACTTTAGTTGAATCCCGGTCACCACCGCACCGGTTTTGGGTTCCTGCCCTTTCTGATAGGCCCGGTAGACCTGATCCATGAAAAATCCTTCAAACGGTTGACGCAACACTATAATTTTATGCAGCCATTTGACACAGTTTGCACCGGTCCAACCGAGGGCCAACGCCCGCATGGGATAGCCGTGTTTCAACGGCAGGGGCTCCCCGTTCATCTCATACGCGAGCAGAGTGGAAGACAGCACTTTTTCCAACGATATGCTGCGGATAAACTTAATTTGGGCAGATCCCAGGGGCTTATCAAAGCCCTCAAAAGCCACGTGACGCGCAGCCTCTTTTAATCCCGCCTTGGATAAAAGATCTCTGAGCCAAATTCCGCCCCAGACCGCATTTCCGACACCTCCGATGGTCCAGGGGTTTCCCCGGGCTTTTTTATTCAGCAACGAACGGCTGTTGCCGGAACACTCCAGGGTATTGGCAACAATCACCTTCGGCAGGTGGTAGATTTGATCAAATGTCAGGTTTAGCGGCTGGCAGACCTCACCCGCGACGCTAAGTTTCCATTTGGACAGCGGGGTCTTGCGGCTGGGAATCTGGCCTTGATTGCGGTCAAAAAAGACCGAATTAGCGGTAATCCAGGAGCGCAGATATGCAACCGGCGTCTCGGCATTGCGCGGCCTGGTGCTCATGATGCGCATTTTTTTCTTATTCAATTTGCTTTTTCTTTCACGCCGGGGTTGAGGGTAATGGACACTTTCAATTAAAGTGGGCCGGGATTCATCGGACCCTTTAACAGAATGGTGATCAACGCTTTTTCGATCTGACGGGCAAGGCCTCAATTATCAGAGTTGATGTCTTCACGAATGACATAATTTAAATAGTCTAAGAACTCCTCATCTTCGCACATGCCCTTGTCCCGACTATCGCTGATTTTGGCAACCGGTTTGCGATTGCACTCCACCATTTTAATCACGACCTGGGGCGCCAAAAAGCCGCAGTCATTGGTCAGATTGGTCCCGATACCAAACGACGTTTCGATCTGATTGTGGAAGCGGTTAAAAATATCCACCGCCGTTTCAAGCGTCAGACCGTCGCTGTAAATAGCCGATTTGGTTCTCGGATCAATTCGCATTTTCTGATAGTGGGCGATGAGCTTTTCTGTCCAACGATGGGGATCGCCGGAATCCTGCCGGCAGCCGTTAAAAAGCAAGGCAAAAAAACGGTCGAAGTCTTTTAAAAATTTATCGAAGCCCATGGTATCGGAAAGCGCGATACCCAGCTCCCCCCGATATTCATCCGCCCAGCATTGCAGGGCAACCTTCTGGCTGTCCACCAGCCGGGGACCCAGTTGCTGATGGGCCTGAAAAAACTCATGGGCCATGGTTCCAATCGGTCTGATCCCGCACTTCATGGCAAAATGGGGATTGCTGGTGCCCACCAGGCGATCTTCACAGTTGTCGATCAGATAACGAATGACTTCTTTCTGCCAGGCATATGACGCCCGTCTGCGGGTACCGAATTCAGCAAATTTAAAGCGGTGTTCATCTACGGTGGCCGTCATCAAAAAACTGACTTTGTCTTTCAGGCGCCTGCGGCCCTCTTTTATCCAGGTTTCTTCATCAACGCCGTGCAAATTGGAATAAATTTCGCTGATGGTGGCCAGAACGGGTATCTCGTAGAGAATGGTATTTAACCACGGCCCTTCAATATTGATTTTCAAGCGGCCTTTTTCTATAGACGTATCGATGTATTTTCGATTCAGTTGGAAAAGTCTCAGATATTCGATAAAGTCGGGTTTAAAAAACCGGATGCCGGCCAGATAATTCACCTCGTCATCGCTAAAACGTAACTCACACAGGCGGTCGATTTCGGCATCCACCTTGCGCTTGAAATTCTGCGGCGAGACGGTTAAATGCATTTCGTCCCAATTTCTCCACTTAAATGCGTAGCGCACCCAGGCACTGGCATATTGATGAAAAACCACCTGCATCATGGTCAGTTTATAAAAATCCGTATCGAGCAAACTGTTTACCATGCCGTATCCTTTCGCAGCAGTAAATCAGAAAATTTAACTCTGAGCGTCGCAGGCTTCATGGGCCAGCTGGACTGCAATACCTGAAACGCTTCAAGCGTTCTATTACAAGATCTATTTGATTTAATCAAATTAATATATATCATATCCATGAGGGGTAAAAGTGACCATGAGTGGCGGCCACTATCACCTGCTCTCTGCCGGGCTTATGCAGGCGGTTTCACAGCGCTTGTATACAAGCGTTCCGTGCGTCAACCGAAAATATGATTTATTGTGAAATTGTCTGTAAATTAAATGTAAGCATCCGTGGAGGACGACATGGCAGTTAGGGTGTTCATCAAAAGATATGTTAAAAAAGACAAGACCGAGGCGGCTTTAGATCTGCTCAAAGAGGTTCGCAGTCACGCACTCAAACAGCCGGGATATATTTCCGGTGAAACCCTGGTGAACCACTACGATCCGTGTAGCATAACCGTGGTCTCAACCTGGCAGACTATCGATGATTGGATCCGGTGGCAGGAAAGTGATGCACGGTCCGCCAAAGAAGATCAAATGGAAGACTTGCAGGAAGGGCCGGCCAATTTTGAGATTTATGACTTGGGCCGGCCGGCAAATAACCGCTAAGATTGCATTAAATAGATTTTTTCCAACCGCACATAATTCTGTTCAAGTCTCAAAGCCTTTCACGCCTTGACCGGCGCAACCGACAAACCGGACGATCCCGATCACAGACTTAACGCACGCTATAAAGCTCCGGCCCCAGAATTTTTAGGCTGATAACTTATCCCATTTTTTTAAAAAAGCATCGGTGTGCGGGGCCGATGCCGGATTTCGTACCAGATCCCGCCGCAGTTTTTGTAGATCGTCTGCCACATCGACGTCATACCATTCCGGCAGTCGATGAACCTTAAGCTGAAAGTGCCGGCAGATTTCTAAAGTCTGAGGAATGACCCTTGCCGTACTCCAATCGATGTTCTCAAACAGCTCAGGGTACAGCTGCTTCAGGCCGATCAGGTAATAGCCGCCGTCATGGCCCATGCCCAGGGTTACATCAGCATGATCCAGTTGGACAAAGGCTTCTTTCAGATGGGCCAGGGGCAGAGTCGGCCCATCGCTGTTCATGATAACCGCCCTGCGATAACCCCGCTTCAGATGGTGCGCAAGAGCATTCGCCAGTCTCTCTCCCAGATTGGCGCCTTGCTGGGGGGTCAGGCGAAACCCGTTCGGCACCATTTTTTGAAAATAATCAACTGCCGAAGCCGGCGTAAATGCGAGGGTCCGATCAACCCCCGGCAGTCGCCCGGCCAACGCCAGGGTGTCCCGCATCAGGCAGCCATAAAATTCAGCCGCCGCTTCGGGGGTAAACGGCGGGCAGAGGCGGGTTTTGGTAAACCCGGGCTCCGGCTTTTTTGCAACCACAATCAAAGAGGCATTCATATTCAATCGCTCAATTTAGGTCAAAATCAGCGTTTCAAATTTTAAAAATGGGCGCGCCGTGCGGTCCGTATATCGGGTTTGGCCTACCATATCTTGCGACCATCTGTAAATAAGGACTACACATTCATGGCGGTTAAACCCTGTCAGCCCGTCCAGCATCCGACCAACTTGCTTCGTCAGGTCTTTCGTGCCATATTTTTAATTATCGGTTAGCCGGTAGGCCCGTTTCCAGCTGAACCCGTTAAAAAAGCAATAAGACCACATTTAAACCGGCAACGGGCTAACGGGCTCAATCCGATAGGTGCCGTGACTCGCACAGCAGTTGGACAAAAAATAATATTTTGAAACCAATTTTCTGCGAATAGTTTAATAATGGGCCACATTTTATTAGCAGGCGGTGCCGAATTTAACGGCCACATGGCAGCACCGGACCGCAGAGCCATCGCGCTGGCCGGCGGAACCAAGGCGCGCATCAGCATTGTGCCGGCCGCGGCGGCACCGGACAACAATCATCAACGTGCCGGACAAAACGGAGTTTGCTGGTTTAAGAATCTGGGTGCCGTCAATGTCAGCGCCCTGCCGCTGATTGACCGTAAATCCGCAGATGACCCGGCCGTGGTCGAAGCCCTGCAGCACTCCAAAATGATCTACCTGCTGGGCGGCTTTCCCCGACACCTGGCACAATCGCTGGCAGGCAGCGACAGCTGGCAGGCCATCCTGAGCGCCCATCAATCCGGCGCGCTCATTGCCGGCAGCAGCGCCGGAGCCATGATCCTGTGTGATACCTATTACGACCCCCATGCGAAAAAAACATTCGGCGGGCTGGGATTGATACCCGACGCCTGTGTATTGCCGCACCACAATACCTTCGGTAACACCTGGGCGCCCAGACTGATCCAGCGCCCGGCCGATGTGATCTTAATCGGTATTGATGAACAAAGCGGTATGCTCAACGACGGCCCGCAAGGCCGGTGGCAGGCATATGGCGCCGGCGGGGTAACCCTGTATAAAAAAGATCGCCAAACGCATTTTGCGGCCGGCGAATATTTTGAGCTGAATTTTTAGTTATCCCTGAAGATCGCCTGTTCCCACTGCCAGGCGGGTGATCGCGATTTTGTGCTCATCAAAACACACAGCGACGTCTTTGCCCGCATCCCGTGGACGTTCGTGAATGGTGCCTTTATAAATGAGTGCGTCATCCTGTTGATGATAGGTATACTGGTGGGGATGGGTATCCAGGCCACAGAATTCATAGGCCGGTTCAGTATCCATGCCGAGCGGGTGGGGCAGGTTGACATTCCAAAAATGCCCGGGAGCCAGGTCCCGGCCCAACAGCATTTGTAAAACCGGCCAGGCATGATAGCCGGTAACGTTCCAGTCTACCTGTTGATCTCTGGCTATATATTGCGAAATCGCAATCGCGGGACACCCTAAAATGGTCGCTTCCCGGGCCGCCGCCACCGTGCCCGAATTGTAAACATCAGAACCCAGATTGGCCCCGGGGTTGATCCCGGAAATCAGCCAGCGGGCATCCGGCACAAATCGCTTCAGGGCGATCCGGGCACAATCGGCTGGCGTTCCATCGATACTGAACCGATCGGAATCCAGCTGATCAAAACGTATGGGGTCACGGGTGGTGACGCGGTGCGCCGTGCCGCTTTGTGCCTGTTGCGGCGCAACAATCACAGGGTCGCCCAGCTGCCGCGCACATTGATACAGCGTGTCCAGACCCGGGGCATCAATACCGTCATCATTGGTTATGACAATCTTCAAAATAGCTCTGTCCTATTCTTTGGTTGGCTGTATTATAGTGCGCCCGATTTAAACTTCAAGATTCAGTGGTAACGCCGACGATCCCGTTGTGTCAATGCATATCGGGACGCAAAATTGACTTTGTGATGGATTATGTGATAAACTATTGAAAATAAGACAAATTATAGCTTTCCCCTTTTTATTTAAGTAATCCTCCATTAAATCCCGGAGTTGGGCGGTTATGACCAGAATAACGGATCTGGATATCGTCGAAATTCGCAAGGTTTTTGAAGAAGCGCTAAACCAGGCACAACGCGCAGACAAGCGCCAGAAGATGCGCATGCGCAGAAAAATTCGCGATGAGGTTTACAATCTGCTAACCTGGGAAAAACCCACGCCCACCGGAATTATGAACCGCTGGGAAGAACGCCTGCAAGACATCTTCAAGGTAATGCCCTACGGATTCAAAGAAGAACTTTTCAAAACGCTGATCGACAAAATGCATAACCCGCTGCGGATGAAAAATAGCTGATCACATGATTATGTGAGTTCGACATGGCTCAATTGTTCCAGCAGCATGCCATACGCCAGCTGACCGCGTTCAAAGCTTTTGAGGCGCAAAAATTCATCCGGCCCATGGATGTTTTCATCTTTGAGGCCAAAGGCGAAATTGACCGTATAGGCGCCCAGTTCTTTTAGAAAAAGGCCGCACACCGGGATGCTGCCTCCCATCCGCGCGTAATAAGCATGCTTGCCGTAAAGCTCTTTGTGAACCTCCACTGCAGCCTGATTTCCCGGATGATCGTAAGGAATTAAATAGGGTTCTGCTGTGCTGGAATTCGGTACAACCGTTACCTTCACGCCCGGTGGCAGATGGTTGTCAATATGCGCACCGATCAGTTTAAGGATCGTTGCGGGATTCTGGTCCGGCACCAGCCGGCAGCTGATTTTGGCATGGGCGGTGCCCGGCAGAACGGTTTTGACCCCTTCACCCTGAAACCCGCCCCAGATACCGTTTACTTCCAGCGTGGGTCGTATCCAGGCCCGTTCATAAGTCGAATAGCCGGGCTCGCCGAAAAGCTGCTCGACCCCCAGCTCGGCCCGGAAAGCGGATTCATCATAGGGGATGTCTGTGATCTGGGCTTTTTCGGTTTCCGTCAGCGTGCGCACCGCGTCATAAAAACCGTCGACGGCGACTTTGCCGTCCCGCGTGTGCATTGAGTCCAGCAGCTGCACCAGGGCATGGATCGGATTCATAATAGTTCCGCCGAAGGTCCCGGAATGGGTATCGCTTTTGGCCGCCCGGACATCAATCTGCAGGTTGCACAATCCCCGGAGTCCGATCATCAGCGCCGGTTGGTTTTCATCCCATTGGCCGCCGTCCGCACTAAAAACCAGATCACAGGCCAATCGTTCACGGTTGGCCGAAATAAATTCAGGCAGTTGCGGGCTGCCGATCTCTTCCTGGCCTTCAAAAAAACATTTAACATTAACCGGCAGCCGGCCCACACTGTTGAGCATCGCTTCAACGGCCAGGATCGGCACCAGCATGTTGCCCTTGTCGTCGGAGGCTCCCCGGGCATAGACGCGATCTTCTTTGACGACCGGCTCAAACGGCGGCTGGGACCAGAGATCCAGCGGATCGACCGGCTGGGTGTCAAAATGTCCATAAATCAAAACGGTCGGTTTATCGGCTGCATGCAGCCAATCGCCATAAACGACCGGATGGCCGCCGGTGGGCAGTATCTGCACGTTTTCTATACCGGCAGCCCGCATCCGGGCGGCGACCCAGTCTGCTGCTTTCTGAACATCTTCTTTGTGCTCTTTTAAGCTGGAGACGCTGGGAATGCGCAAAAACGCCAGCAATTCTTCCAAATAACGATCCTGATTTTCTTCCAGATAGCTTTTCCAGGAAGCCATAGATTGGATCTCCTTTCTGTAGGGGCATCATTTTTTCTATGTTGGGATAACAGTGTATTTCTGAAGACATGGTATATGAATAAGCTTCAACCGTTCAAAAATCAACCGTTGAAATTAGGCCGGTATGGACCCGGTTGACTTTCTTCTCGAATTTCTTTAACGTTAAACAACACTGTTGCCAATAATGAAATACCGGCCCAGAGTAGATCATTATGCCAACAAACCTGCCACCGGAGTATTATGACGCCGAAAGGCGTTACCGTTCAAGCAAAATACCTGCGGGAAAACTCGCCTGCCTGGAAGAAATGATCAGCATCGTCCCCAAGCACAAAGGGACTGACAAATTGCGCGCCGATTTGCGCAAACGGGTGTCAAAATTAAAATCGACCGTCCAGGCCAAAAAAAGTTTGGGCCGGCACGAATCCGCCTATCACATTAACAAAGAAGGCGCCGGGCAGGTGGTGGTTGTCGGCGTGACCAACGTCGGCAAGTCTTCCCTGGTAGCCCGGGAGACCAATGCCGGCCCTGAAGTCGCTGATTTTCCCCACTCTACCTGGAAGCCGACGCCGGGCATGATGCCGGTCGAAGATATTCAGATTCAGCTGATCGACACCCCACCACTGGCCGCCGAATACGTTGACCCGGAAATGATGGATATGATTCGCCACTGTGATCTGGTGCTCTTAATGGTGGATTTACAAACCGACCCGGTGCAACAGCTGGAGGATTCGCTTGCCTCTCTCGAAGCGCAACGCATTGTGCCCATGCGGCTTAAAGATCGCTACAGGGACCGACGCGGCATCAGTCCGGTCCGGTTTTTAATTTTAGCCAATAAAAATGATGATCCGCAAACTGATGAAAATTTGGAAATTTTTCGGGAATTGCTTGCTGATAACTGGCCGATGGTATCAGCTTCGGTCAAGACCGGCCGCAACATGGATCAGCTCAAAGCGGCCCTGCTGGAGCGATTGAACATTATCAGGGTGTACACGAAATCACCCGGCAAGAAACCGGATCGGGCCGCACCATTTGTGCTCAAAAAAGGCAGCACCATGGCCGATTTTGCGGGCAAAGTTCACCAGGATTTCGCACAAAAATTGAAGTCTGCGAGAGTATGGGGTCCTGCGGTGTTTGACGGCCAGATGGTTCAACGGGATTATGTCCTGCAGGATGGAGACATCGTAGAGTTGCAAATTTAAAGCGGTGGTAACCTTTGATCGAATCCCAGAATAGCCATTGCAAAGCAGGTCAAATTCAGTTAAGCCTAAATTGAGTGTTTCAAATTCTAAAAATGGGGTACTGTTTTATTTGACGGGAATTCTATCTTTTTTAATTTTGTCTTATAATCATCGACAAAAACGCAAAGGAATCCACTATGACTGTTAAAATTGTCATCAAACGTATGGTACCTAAAAACAAAGAATCTTCTTTGCTGCCGCTCATCAAGGCGTTAAGAATCGCAACAACCAAACAGAACGGCTATATCTCAGGTGAAACATTGCAGCGTATTGACAAACCCGGCGAAACCGTGGTGGTCAGCACCTGGGAGTCGGCTGATGATTGGAACCGCTGGATAGAAAATCCCGAACGCATACAGCTGCAAGAAAAAATCGACGCCCTGCTGGGCAAAGAAACCGAGTACCAGATGTACACCCATTCATAGTCCCTACCCGCTGCCGGGCTTTGCATCCCAACGCTGAAATGGTTGTCACAAATCTGGATTGGAAAACGGGAAACGGTTGGTATGGAAGAAAAAACGAATTTTCGATCAACTGCTTTTGACCAGGCCTGTCAGACCATCTTGCGGTCTTTTCCCGAAGCGATCGGGGTGGCTTTTAAATTTTTAGATTGCGGATGTTCGCTGCTGTGCGGGGTTGGTGCTCAAGGGAATCCCATCGGTGAGCTGGTCCATGTTTCCGGTCAGCCGGTAAGGAAAAATAAAATGCCGCCGATTTGTTTAAGATGTAAAAGAGACGGTGGCCTGCATCGTGTCATCTGGGAAGGTATTCACTGGCCCGGTGATGAAAGTGAACTGCCGGATAAAGAATTGAGGCTGGCGATCGGAAGAAATGTATTCGGTCCTGGTTACATCGAAACCGACACCTAAAAATGGCCGCATTCAAATCCGCTTGCGCATCACCCTCTTATGGGCCGGTACAGACCCTCATGATACCATATTCTGGAAAACGGCTCTCCAGCTGGCAGGAGGGCTTTCTCTAGTCCGGCGACATCGATTTCGACTTCAGGCTGATCGTAGGCGGCATCCCAGGGTTCGACCAGCACAGCCCCGCGATCCAGGGGAATCATCCGCGGGAAAATAGTCGGTCCCCACGTCCGGTTACCCATTTCTTTTTTCAAATCTTCAAGAGAGCGATACGCTAACAGTTGTTGCAGGGTTACCAGGGTCGGTGGGCTCAGGGGAACCTGCCCGCATAGATTGCCGGCCAAGCCTTGTGCGGGGCTTATCCACAGCCCGTGGGAAGTTTCGTGCCGATCCGGCTGGCATTTTTGGTCGGCGGGCATGCATGCCAGCCAGAACCGGGTATCATAGCGGCGTTTCATGAGCACGGGAGTGATCCAATGACTCCAGGGGGATAGAGCCGACAGCATCAGCTTCCAACCTTGTGACACCACCAGATTGATAAACCACTCGCGCGGCAGGTCCGTGCGACTGCGAAGGCGTGCAGCCTGCTCTAGGTCCACCCGGCTCTGATTAAGGCGCGTTGCAAAAAAAACGCCGGCTTCCTCCAGTGTCTCGCGGATCGCCGCAACGCCATAAGAAAGAATTTGTTCCGCAGTCAGGCTTCCGCCGCCCAGCCGATCGCAAAGGGCTTTTTCGTCCAGATCCACGTTGTTTTGCCAAATGCTGTATTGCCAATCTTCCGGATCCAGAATACCGCCCGGAAAAACATAATGGCCGGCCATAAATCCGCTTTTGGCATGCCGTTTTAGCAGATAAATTTGGATCTCTGCCCGATGCTGTCGCGCCATGATAAGCGTGGCGGCCGGCAGCGGTTTGGGGGGATTTGCAGGCTCAAGCTGCATGATTATAAATAATGATGATGAACAGTTTTAAAAAGAAAAACCAACTTATAAAAAATGAAAATATAATTATCCGTAGACCCTGTCAAGATTAATGCTTTTGCGTTCGTTATTTGTTATCTGTTACGGGTTATTGGTCGGGGAACTCAAAAGATGACCAACTCAAATACCGCATAATCATTAACTATTATGGGAGGCCGTTATGGATGTGTTTGCCGCCATGCGCGCTCGTCAAAGTGCACGGGCCTATCTACCGAAACCGGTTGCGCGAGCTGATATTGAAGACATTTTCAAATATCTGGATGTGGGGCTGGGTGTATCCTATCTGCTGCTGGCCGCTCACGCCAAAGGCCTGGCAACCTGTCCGATCGGGCTGGTCACCGCCTATGCACACGACATCGCAGAAGCCCTTGATATTCCGGCAAACAAGGAAATAATATTAAGCATTGCGCTGGGATATGCCGACCCGCAATCGCCGATTAACCGGTTTAAAACCGAGCGTGAAAACCTTGATGCTTTTTGCTTCTGGTACGAATGATCCTGTCTCGGTCGTAAAGGTTTTTTTGTGATTCAGGCTGGTCAATCAAGAATATCGGTCTTAAGTTTAGGGCGCTATTGGATGCAGATCTAAACAACTCCATACGGATATAATCCCACGGATATGTAATCCGACGTATGAGTGGCAGCAAGCGCGTATGTTAAACGCATCGGTTGACTGCCATAGGAGGAATGCATGAAAAAATTTATTCTGACATCTTTTCTGGCGCTCCTGATATCGGCCTGCACAAGTTTTGACATTAGCGATCATAATGCATCGATCACTGTTTCCAATCCAGATATTAAGCGGGTTGCCGTAATTGACTTTGATTTTGCCAGACCCGAAATCGGCAGAACCGATCGGGGGCGAATCACCAGACCCATGAATGCCGGATCGATTATGGCGGACATTTTCGCAGAGCATTTGTTGGGATCCGGCTTATATGAGGTGGTCGAAAGAAGGAAAGTGGTCCGGCTGATGCAGGATTTTGAGATTGATACGAGCGATCTTTTTGCCGCGGATAAAATCAACAAAATGCAACAGGTCTTAAACGTCGATGGGTTGATCGTCGGCGTGGTGATGGAGTATGGTGACTGGCGCGGAAATTTTAATTGGGGTGGTGTGGTCGGCTTCAGCGCCCGGCTGGTCCAGATCAACTCAGGCTCTTTGATATGGGCCGCCAGTGCCAACCTGGACATGGCCATGACAAATTCCACTGCAATTGCCCATGCCGCATCACAGGACGCGCTTGAGGACCTGATCACAAAGCTTGGCAAGTGATGCCGTGTAAGAACTGAGATGAATGATATCGAAAACATAACCCGCCAGGTTTTACATAATTGCGACATCTCCGATGCACAGCACGCCGGATTGTATTCGACCTGTGGACTGGCCCTTCGATTGCGCGATCTTTATAAATGGGAACACCGCCTAAATCCCTGGGAAGAAAAAGACACCTCTGAAATTCTGGATTGGATTGGTGAAAAAGAAGCACTCTGGGAAAAACTGGCAGATGCAAAACACACGAAGCTTTCGCTCCAGGGTAAAGACTACGATCCGTTTGACACCTCCGCAATCAATGCGGTTTTAGAGCCCCGGGGCGTTTTATACGGAGCCGGCTATGCGTTTAGATTGAAACCGACTTTTTTCCTGGCTGAGATCGAAAATAAGAGCCTGAATAATGGATACACGGTCTATACACTCGGCCGCGAGCTGGCCCGTGACCTGCTGACGTTGCCGGCGCTTACGCAAGAGCAGCGGATTCTGGTGCGCATCGATTCCGCCAGATTGTTTCTATGGGATCAAATGGCCTATATAAAAAAATCGGGCCGCGCGGCATTACGATTTGCCCTCAAACACTGTGGGCTGAAAAAACAGAACCCTGAGGCGATGCAGCAACATCTGCCTGCAATTTTGGCAGCTCAAAAAGACAATTATATATATCATGAGATTGGAGAACTCAGCGATTCTACCTTTGACCCCAAAATCTGGCGCAAACTGATTGCCGCTTTTCCGCACTCACCGGCTGAGCTGCTGGCCAGGGGGCTTAAAGACCTGCTGGCGGACACCCATCCAAGCGGAACGCTCCACCATCTGGCCGAAAATCGCAAATTGGCCGGTCTGGGATTCTATGCTGCTTTTTTAGATGGCATGTTAAAAGAACTGTTTCCCCAGTTGCAGAACGCTTTTGAAGACTTTACCAAAACGTGCAATTGGCAGATGATAAAAGATGCTGCTGCCGAAGGTCACCAGCACGCAAAGAATATCATGTCTGAAATGATTCAGCTGTTTCAAACGGGCAAGGAAAAAAAGCAGCTGGGGTGGGCCAAGGAACAAATCGAAAGACGCCTGTTTGAAAAAATTAAACGCGAGAACAATCCGGGCACCTGAAATCTCGGAACTGGCCGAGACATATCAGAACGATCCCGATATATTTTTGGAAGCCATGTGCCGTCGGGGGCCCGATGGGGATACAGACCCTATCAGCGGTCATGTGGGGACCCTTAACTTTAACAACCAAAAAGAGATAGAAGACTATCTTGAATCTTTAGGCGATGAAATTGACGGCTTTTACAAGGCAGAAGCCGATAACCGCCCCTACAATTTTTAGAAGCTATCTCAGAAATGCTCCCGCAAGTAGACCGGTGATCTTACCCGGTGGGTTCAATCATCAGCTAAAACCTATTGGCCGGCAAAAACTTTCTGAAGCAGATCGGTGACCCGGGCGGCCGGCTGCGTGCGGATTTGTTTCTCCTGTTCAGCCAGCATTTTAAAAAGCCCTTTCAAAGCACCATCGGTAACATACTGGTCTAAGTCAAAACTGGCGCTTTTGCCAAACGGCATACTCGTGATCTTGTCGCTTAAGTCCTGGTAGGATCGCGTCACACCCACCTCACCCATGGCGTCTTTGACGATGGGTTTAAAAATCTCCTGCAGACGGGCTGAAGTTTTATCCTCAAAATAGAGGGTCGCCTCATTATCGCCCCCGTTCAGAATTTTTTGGGCATCATCAAAATTCATATCGGTGATGGCTTCCCAGAAAATGGATTTGGCCTCGGGCGCAGCCCGCTCGGCAGCCCGGTTCATGCTCAATTCAAAAGCGTCTACTTTTTCTCCATAACCGGTGGCCCTTAGCAATTTTTCAACTTTCTGAACGGATTCCGGCAGCGGAATCTTAATCGCCGGATTCTGATAAAAACCATCCGGTTTGGACACAAGGCCCACGGCTTTTTCGGTCCCAACCTGCAGCGCTTCTTTAAGGCCCGCCGTGATTTCATCATTGCTAAGCCCGGCCGAGGAACCGCCCAGTGTTTTCTGAGCATCCTTGAGCATATCACTCAGGCCGGCAGCAAAGCCAAAGTGAACACCACAAGCCAGCAGGGCCACCATCACCAGGATGCCCGTAGATCGATATATTTTCATATGTGACTCCTTTCCAACGAGGATTGATCGTGCAATTTTGCTGGTGTATATCTGTGACCTAAATGCCGGTATTCATCGCGGCTCAGCCGGACACGGCCCCCTGTTTGCGTAAGCCTGCTTTTCTCCGATCATGCGCCTTGAATACATCATTGACTGCTGTCGGTTTCGCCCGCCGGACCCTGAGCATCAGATGTTTCTTTCATATTGGCCATTGCCCGAATTTCATCCAGGCGTATTTTTAACGTACCGATCTCTTCTGCATTGGATGCAATCGTTGTTTTGAGTTTCTGATTCTCGGCCTGCAGATCTTGATTCTGATCGTTTACCGATTGCAGTGCGGCATTTTTTGCCTCTAGCTCAGCTTTTTCATTAGCGCAGATTTGAGCTTGCATTACTAGTTCGCGGTTTTCGGCCATAAGCTGGTTTTCCTGGTCGCCGGTGGATTGGGACTCCGCCTTTTCTTTTTCCAGATCGGCTTTGATATCCGATAAAGATGCTATCTGGGCCTTCAGTTCCTTATTTTCAGCGGACAGACCCTGTGCCTGGCTGATCTGCGTGCGCAGCGTGGAATTCTCCTGTTCGATGGTGTTTTTGGCCTGAACCAGCGCCTGAATCCGATCGGTTAATTCCAGATTTTTTTCGTCTGCGGTTTTATCAGAACTGAGGGCCGTCTGGAGGGCAGCATTTTCCTCTTGCAGTGATTCTAATCGCATCTCAAGGCTTTTAACACGATCATCAACCGCCTCTTCGACCGAACCTTCCGGTTCATCCGTTACCGGCGTCACGTTGCCCTCCACTTCTAGCTGTGCTTCAAGTTCACTTTTACGGGTCTCCAGGCTGGCAACATATCGAGCCGCGTCTTTTAAAAGAGCAGAATAATCCGGCTTTTGGCCGTTTGCAATACCCCAGATGTAATAGCCGGCGACAACACCGCCGCAAAATAAGATGAGTACCAGAATGCCAATAAATACAAATTTGCTTTTATTTGTCATAATTGTTCTCCCCGCAAAAAGAAAATATGTTTATATTAGCGGTTCCCGATCCCGGAAGTTGACCGACCGCATTTCAACCTCAACCGGATGCTAAACGGCGGATTTAGATCCTTATTATGTCCATGGAGCAATAAGGGTGCCATCAACCCGTCTAGGCGTGCAATCCCAACAAAGAATTATCTAACCAAATGAAATAAAGTTAAATAGTGCTAAACGTACCGCTAACAGTTACCCCTCTAACCCGACAAAGAGAGGGGCAATTCACCCAGCAAAGTGCGGCTTTTAGCGCATGTCGCTTGAAAATCCGGAACGCTTTTTTGACAACCACTGTAAATGTTGTGCAATGAATTTATCTTCATAATTGAGCTAAAAAAAGAATTGTCAAGAAGATCTCCTATGATAAGATGCAGCAAAAAAAGGATTGCTGCTATCGGTAACAAAAATAAAAAAAGCAGCGGCATCTGATATGAACAAAAAGCACACCGAAATCGTGATTCCGAAAGATAAAGCCATATTCTGGCTGGATAAAAACGGGCGCTGGCACAACGCGCAGGGTGAATTTCAGCACAAAAAGATCATCGATTATTTTCATTCCGCCATCAAAAGAGACGATAAGGGGTATTACCTTTTTCAGGAAAGAGACGCTTTCCGGGAAAAGGTTTATTTTCATTACGAAGATACGGCCCTGTTTGCGGTAGATTTAATCAACGATCCGGAAACGACCTTAATCCTCAATACGCGTAAACATTTAAAATTAAGACCAAAAAATCTTTTTATCCAAAATGACAGCCTGTATATGAAACTGGGAGCGGAAACCATCAAGTTTACCGAAAGAGGACTGCTGAAAATCTCAGACCTGCTGGAGTTTGAAGATAAAAAATACTTTATACAGGTAAAAAATAGAAGATACAAGATACCTCAAAAATAGCAAGACATTCTTTATCAACAAAGGATGGGAAACCGGTGTTGATGATAATGTAGCGCTGTTCACCATCGGCGGCGGTGAGAATACGCTTTCAGCCATGAATGAAAATCCGGTTCTGGGTTTCATCTTCGATGTCAAGGGGCTGATGGCCGACATGTCCATCAAAGGCGCAAAATTTAACAAACTGGACCTGTCAAAATAAAAAGATTAATGCCTTGGCCCAATGGCATTTCGGCATACTTTCCTCAAATTTTAG
>CAJHYI010000470.1_pt1 | contig 24081 bp, 25 predicted proteins | sample 9198771 | NCBI WGS metagenome assembly CAJHYI01 (sample SAMEA7708367, study PRJEB35096) | sediment metagenome | biome: marine neritic benthic zone biome [ENVO:01000025]; feature: sediment [ENVO:00002007]; material: shallow marine sediment [ENVO:03000034] sea grass bed [ENVO_01000059] ...
GCAATACCTGAAAATTTACTTGAAAGTGAACTGTTCGGGCATGTGCGGGGTGCATTCACCGGGGCCACGGTTTCCAAATCGGGTAAATTTGAACTGGCCCATGGCGGAACTATATTTTTGGATGAAATTGGCGACATGAGTCCTGACCTGCAAGTCAAGGTTCTTAAAGTATTGGAAGAGGGTGAATTTGAGCAAGTTGGCGGGTCCAAAACCATCAAGGTGGATGTCAGGGTCATTGCGGCGACGCATCGGGATTTGCCTGAAGAGGTAAAAAATGGCAATTTTCGCGAAGACCTGTTTTACCGCCTTTACGTAATTCCCATCGGGCTTCCAGCCCTGCGGGATCGCAGATCTGATATACCCTATCTGGTATCCTATTTCATACAAATGTATAACTACAAAAATAACAAAAAGTTAGATGGCTTTTCCCAAGAGGTACTTGAGATCATGTTGCATTATTCGTGGCCGGGAAACGTGCGCGAGCTTCGCAACGTTGTTGAAAGGCTCGTTGTTATTATCGGTTCCGGTAAGATCTCTGTGAATGATCTGCCCAAGGAGCTCAAGGCGGCCAACGGATACCAGGCGACCCAATCGCTTGAAGTAACAGACGACGGTATTTGTTTGAACAGTGCCGTTACCGAATTTGAAAAGGATTTGATTCTGCAATCATTGGAAAAAACCAAATGGGTAAAAAATAAAGCGGCTAAACTGCTACAATTAAACCGGACCACTCTGGTGGAAAAAATCAAACGGCATCGAATTCAGCAGTGCGCATCCTAACCTAGCGGGTACCGATTGCCACCCAGGTTCTTTGTTCAGCGCCGTGCCTCGTTTAACGAAAACGATTCTTTCTGAAAGAACCGGATCACCATACCTATAGATTTTTCTTAATCACCACCCTGATATCGGGCCCCACGGGGATAACGCCTTCGGCCTGTTTGCTTTGCCCCTCAAACCGGTACCTTAGCGTCAATGCGGTGACGTGTCGCTTTGAAAAATTGACAGAATTTAAGTTCAAATGGTCATCGAAGGTACTGAAATTAGATAAAATTTTTTGCGCTTCTAACGTCACTCGGCCTGCGATACCGCAAATTATTGCCTGAACCCGGCACAAAATAATATAAATTTCAATACTATTTCGGATGGTTATGCTATTTTCCCGTCGGTCTGGATGCCGGCCTGCAACCTAAAATAATGTCCGGTAGCCTGACAGCCTAATATTAAGCCCTTGCCGATCGGACGGTGGACTTTCAGTGGCATGATATTTGCTCAATTCATGCGCGTCGAACCTGCTTTCGGATCAGTCCTGACTTCAGGCGTTTAAATTTTATAATTAAAAATATCAGTAAGTTAAACATATTGTCTAATCTGCAGGAAACAAGATGACGGCTTTAAATACAGCTGCATACAAACCATTGACGCAACAAAATCGCTATATGGCGCATATTTTTGAAAGCATCCCAACCGGTGTGATTGCGCTGGATCCGGACGGCAATATTGTGAGCTTTAATCCTACGGCAGAAAAGATTACGGGACTCGCAGCAGAAGATGCTTTAGGACAGACATTTGATGGCGTATTTAAAGCGGCCTCTTTTCAAAATCCCGCGCTGAATATCGAAGATATCTTAAATACGAAAGAAACCACCGAAATAAAAACAAAAATGGTGCCCGCCAACCAGAGGAATCATTTGCATCTGAATATTGCCATATCACCGCTGACCTCTGTAAACGATGGCAAAATCGGAACTGTTTTGTCCATGACCGACATTACGCGGGTGCAACATCTAGAGCTCCAGGCCAAACGAACGGGGCGCCTGGCAGCAATGGGCGAGATGGCTGCCAGAATTGCCCATGAAATCCGCAACCCGCTGGGCAGTATCGAGCTCTTTTCGACAATGCTAATCGCTGATCTACAAGAATCTGAGGAACTAAAGACGCTGGCGGAACATATTTCGGCGGGCGTCAAGAGCATCAACAATATCGTTTCCAATTTGCTGCTGTTTATGCGCCCGGACCAACTTTTGGACGAGCAGGTGCTCGATATTCACGAGGCCTTGAAGGATTCTCTGTTTTTTGCCCGGCATTTACTGGATGCCCAGGATGGAATTGAAGTTCAGACCGAGTTGGCGGCTGAAACACTGTTTATCAAAGGCGATCTTGAATTGCTCAAGCAGGTCTTTTTGAATCTCATATTAAACGCCATTCAGGCCATGTCTGACGGCGGTCGGTTGCAGATCTCAAGCCACAAAACCAGCAGCCTTCAGGGCGCACCCTGGGCAGAGGTGCACCTGGTCGATAACGGCTGCGGGATTGCCAAGGCGGATTTGCCGAAGATTTTTGATCCGTTTCACACCACCCGAAAGAAGGGTACCGGCTTAGGGCTGACCATCGTTCATAATATTATTAAAATGCATGGGGGCAACATCGATATTACCAGCAGCGCAGAAGGTACAAAATGCGTTGTATCCCTGCCCGTATGGGCAGGTCCTCCAAATGGATGATGACAAGAATTCAAAAAGTTAGGCGGAGTTTTTCGTTATGGGCCTTGCCCCAATACTAATCGTCGACGACGAATCTGAGATGCGCAGCGCGCTTTCGCACGCGCTAACCAGAAGTGGATTCAGTGTTGAGAGTGCCGTCAGCGGAACAGACGCGCTGGTTAAAATAAAAAAAGATCCCATCAGTCTGGTGATTACGGATTTAAAGATGCCCGAAATGTCGGGTATGGAGCTCATCGGCGCTCTAAAGAAATTAAAGCCCGAAATTGCGGTAATTGTGATCACTGCCTTTGGATCCATCCACAATGCTGTTGAGGCCATGCAAGCCGGAGCTGCGGATTACCTGTTAAAGCCGTTTTCATTCGAAACGCTGGTGGCTACGGTCAAAAAAGTTTTGGGAGTCACTGCTGGAATGGGTGAGGCGCGTACATCCAAAAGCAGCGGCCGACTTCAAGCAACCGTTAAAACATTAATTACCCAGGACCCGAAATTACTCGATATTTTAAGTCTCGCCAAGTCTGTGGCGGCCAGCCGCTCAACAATCCTGATTCAGGGAGAAAGCGGAACCGGCAAAGAACTTTTGGCGGCCTACATTCATGAGCACAGCGGTTATCAGGATGAACCGTATGTCGCCCTTAACTGTGCGGCCTTGCCGGATACACTGGCAGAAAGTGAGCTTTTCGGCCATGAAAAAGGCGCATTTACCGGGGCTGTCGGCCGCAAAATGGGAAAATTTGAACTGGCCAAATACGGCACCGTTGTTCTGGACGAGATCAGTGAAATGACACCGCCATTACAGGCCAAGTTGCTGCGCGTATTACAGGAAAAGGAGATCGATCGGATCGGTGGCAGTCGACCGGTATCCATGAATGCTCGGGTGGTGGCCATCAGTAATGTGGATTTGAAAAAAGCGGTATCGCAGGGCAAATTTCGCGAGGATCTGTATTATCGTATCAATGTGGTTCCGTTTACCATTCCGCCGCTCAGGGAGCGCAAGGGGGATATCCCGTTGCTGGTGGCGCATTTTTTGGAAAAATTCTGTCAAATGAACCAGCGGGACGCGCTCAATATTTCCGACACAGCCCTGTCACAGATGACCAACAAGCCCTGGAAAGGGAATATCAGAGAGCTGGAAAATACAATTGAGCGGGCGGTGCTCATCAGCAACGGTCCCGAACTGTTGCCGGAACACCTATTTTTTGATCCTGCTGATATGGATAGCTCATCCCAGCCGGAAATTGCGATCCAGGCCGGTATGACGGTCAGAGAGATGGAAAAAAAATTGATCACCAAAACGCTACAAGAGGTCGACGACAATCGCACCCGGGCCGCTGAATTGCTCGGAATTAGCATTCGTACCTTGCGAAACAAGTTAAAGGAATACAAAGAAGAGTTGGAAACATCACAGGCAGAACCAGCGGCTCAAAGTGGTTAGACGACTCTTAAAGCCGGTTGGACGCTGAAGTGGCCCCCAAACGGTAGCTTTTGCCGCTGAACATTGTGGCGCTCATATAGATGATTTAATATAAGTTCTAAATATTATTGGATAAATTAGTGTAGATGCGCTCCGGATACTATCCCGGCGACCTGGTATGAAATTTGCTGAATTTTATGAGAGGGTTAACGAAAAACCTCGAAGCTCTCAAAGAACACGAAGCAAGATATTTAAAAAATGACCTAAAAGGCCCTTCGTGAGCTTCGTACTCCTTGTGGCGCATTATTATGGCCACAAAAAGTAATCTAATCCAGTATGCAGCACGAATTGAAACAGGAGAATGAAAAGCATGCCAACACAATCGCTATTTGAGGGTGCCATTTCAACACTTCAAAAAACCCTGAACAGGGGTTCTTTGCGGCACAGAGTCCTGACGTCCAATATCGCCAATATCGATACACCGAATTACAAGGCATTTGAAGTGGTGATGGAAGATGTACGCCAAAAAAAGGACGGCTTTTCAGGTACCCTGGAGCTGGTCCGCACCGGACCGCGGCATCTTGACGGTCGTCGGCGCGCCTCCAGTGATGTCAAAATTAAGGCCAGCGATCCGCCGCCGTTTAATTTAAGGGCTGACGGCAACACCGTCGATTTGGATCGAACCATGGGAAAATTAGCGGAAAACACGATCCTGTATCGGACGGCCGCTCAGCTAATTAGGAAGAAATTCCAAGGGCTTAAGAATGTTATCCAGGGAGGAGGTAAATAAGCATGGATTTTTTTGATGCACTCAATATTAGTTCTTCGGGCCTATCGGCACAACGACTTCGGATGAACCTGATTTCGGCCAACCTGGCCAATATCAACACTACCCGCACAAAGGCCGGGGGGCCCTACCGCAGAAAAGATCCCGTTTTTGCGGCTCAGGCACCAGCGGCACCGTTTCACGACATGCTGCGGGACCGGCAAAAAGAATTTTTAAAAGAAGTCTCTGTTGTGGGTATCGTGGAGGATGGCCGTCAGCCGATCAAGAAATATGATCCCACGCATCCGGATGCGGATGACAACGGATATGTGGCCATGCCCAATATAAATCTGATGGAAGAAATGGTGAATATGATCTCGGCCACTCGAAGTTATGAGGCCGGTGTAACCGCCATTCAATCCGCCAAAGATATGGCGCTCAAAGCGCTGGAAATAGGACAATAATGATGAATGAAGTCACCTTTCAAAAAGATCTGCAATCCCTGATTGGTCCCGAGGCCGGCAGCCGGGCCAAGGAAGAACCCAACCCGGCATCATTTGGCAATATGCTGGCCCGCTCCCTTAATGAAGTCGACCAGCTGCATGCGGCTGCCGATGAAGCTGTCCAGAATTTGGCCGCCGGCAAGGAAAAGGACATTCACCAAACCATGGTCGCGCTGGAAAAAGCGGATGTAGCCTTTCAGCTTTTGATGCAGGTTCGGAATAAAATCATTGCAGCATATGAAACGATCATGCGGATGCAGGCCTAAAATCGGAGACCGTCGATGCCATTTCGTCAAATCATATTGCAGCTTCAAAACCTCTTTAAAAGCATCAGCGTTGGCAAGCGCATTGCGCTTTTGACCCTCACAGTGGGATCTGTCGCCGGGTTTGTATTTTTAATGAACTGGGCCGGCAAACCTGAATTTCACCCCCTGTATAGCCACCTGGATGCCAATGATGCCGGCGTCATCCTCAGCCGGCTGAAAGATCAAAAAGTTCCATACCGTCTTTCCGCCAATGGAAGCACTATCCTCATCCCTCAGGAACTAATCTATGAAACCCGCATGGATTTGGCTTCTGAGGGGCTGCCCCTGGGCGGAAGCATGGGTTTTGAGCTCTTTGACAATACCAAAATTGGTATGACCGAATTTGCGCAAAATGTTAACTATCAGAGAGCGCTCCAGGGTGAGCTTGTCCGAACTATCAACGGCTTTGAGGAAGTGGACAGCTGCCGCGTGCATATCGTAATGCCGGAAAAATCGCTTTTTATCGAAGCGGAAGAATCGGCGTCCGCTTCGGTTGTCTTAAAATTGCATCACGGTAAGTGGCTGTCGCAGCAGCAGGTTCAGGGCATTGTGCACCTTGTGTCTTCGAGCGTATCGCGTTTGAGCCCAGCGAAAGTTACCGTGGTCGACAGCAACGGTAGATTGTTAACCGGCCACAACAATCCCACCGGCATGACGACGCTCAGTACGGATCAACTCGACCACCAGGTCAATGTTGAACGCAAGCTGGAGAATCGGGTCCTGTCGATGCTGGAAAAGGCTCTGGGTGCCAACCGGGCCATCGTGCGTGTGTCCTGCGCGTTGAATTTTAAGCAGCACGAAATGACCGAGGAGCGGTTTTTACCGGAAAATCAAGTTGTGCGCAGCGAACAAACCTTCAATGAAACTGCAAAAGAAAACGATTCAATTCCCATGGGCATCCCCGGAATTCAATCGAATCTGCCTGAAACCAGTGCAGCCCTCAACCAAAGCACGAATGACGAAAATACCACTTTTGCGAAGCAGGATCGAACCGTGAATTATGAGATCGGCAAGTTGACCAGTCGCACCCTGGAGCCGGTCGGTGGTATTGAACGCATCTCAGTGGCTGTCCTGGTCGATGGCACCTATCAATCAAATGCGACCGCAGCCGGTGAAAATGAATTGTCCTATATACCCCGGTCGTCCGAGGAACTGACCCAGATCGAAAACCTCGTCAAGCGGGCGGTTAATTTTGATGCCGATCGAGGCGATCAAGTAGAGGTTGTCAACATTCCCTTTGAAACATCGCAAATCGCACAATCAGAGGCCGAATCGACGGTGGATCGCTGGCTGGTGCATTTGAAGAAGTATAGGCCTTATTTTAAATATGCGTTTTTAAGTTTGTTTTTGTTTCTATCTTTTGTGTTCGTGGTTAAACCCCTTATCAAATGGCTGACAGCACAGACAGCCGGTGAGGCTGAGATCCTGCGGCAGCTTCCCAAAACCGTCGGAGAGCTGGAAAATGAATACGGCGCTGATCCGAAACAGCTAGCGTTCAAAGATGAGATATCGCAATTGATAACCCGGGACAACGACGCATCAGTGGGCGTGATGCGAGACTGGTTGAAAGAAGAATAGGGCATTGATCGCGCCCGTTTATTTGTTCATATTTAGGTATCGAAACGCATGGATTCAAAAAGCATAGCGGGGCCGGTAAAAGCAGCCATTCTGATTCACGCGCTGGGTAAACCCCTGGCCGAGCAGCTGCTTCAGCGGTTGAGTCAATCTGAAAAAGAACGCATTCGTAATCATCTGGCTCAAATCCGGACCATTTCTCCCGAGGTTGTTGAGCAGGTCGCCAGGGAATTTGCCGCCGTCGCCCAGCGTTATAAACCAAAGCAGATGCCATCACCTGCCGCAGCCGGCGATTCAGATGCTGAAACCAGCGGTCTCCAGGCCATCAACGCTCTTAGCGCCGATCAAATTTTTGACCTGATCAAAGATGAACAGCCGCAGACGATCGCCATTATTCTGGTGCATCTTAAAACCAGTGTGGCCAGTGATGTGCTCAGCAAATTACCGGATGAAATTAAAACAGAGGTGGCGGTGCGTGTCGTGAATCTGGATAAGGTGACAGCCGCCATTGTCGATGAAGTCAATGCGGTATTGAAAGAGATTTTAAAAACCAAACAAAATTCCATTTCGAATGTCACCGGTGGCGTTGATCGTCTGGCGGAAATATTAAATCAGACCGATGAGATATCCAGCGAATTGATCCTAAATGAGCTGGAAGAGGCTGACATGGAAATAGCGGCACAGGTCAAACAACGCATGTTCGTGTTTGAAGATATCCTGCTGGTCGATGACCGCGGCGTTCAGAAACTGTTGCGCAAGGTCGAAACCATGGAACTGGCAATTGCGCTTAAAGCCGCCTCCGAGGAAGTAAGGGAAAAGATCTTCAAAAACATGTCTGAACGTGCCGGCGAAATGCTGCAAGAAGAAATAGAAGATATGGGACCGGTGCGCATGAAAGAAGTTACCGATGCACAGCAAAATATTACCAATATCATTCAGGAGATGGAAACCAAAGGAGAGTTAATCATTGCCGGCCGCCGAGGAGATGATATCGTTGACTGACCCGATTAAAAAGGGATCGCAAGTGCTGGTGGATGGTTTTCGCCTGCACTATTTTCCCAATATCCCGGTGGATGAAACCTCCGATGATAGTCGTCGCCGGACAAACAACAGTGAATTTAAGCGCTCGCATTTTAAAAATATAGATCCGGATCCGACCTGCGCAGCGGATCTGCCAGTTTCAGAAATAACAGAAACGCCGGCCCCAGATCAAGGACCTGCGATTGATGAGACGAAAGAAAGCGCCTTTCAAAAGGGTTTTCTGGAAGGTAAAAGAGTGGGTTTTGAATCCGGGTCGAAAAAAGCGGAGGCGGTCATTGGCAGTTTACAGCAGGCCCTTGAGCAGTTGCAAGATATTCGCGCCGAAATTCATGCGGAAATTGAAAAAGAAGTGACGCATCTGGCGTTGTCGATTGCCAAAAAAATCGTCTGTCACGAGATCAAAACCACGCGGGAAACGGTTGCCTGTGTTGCACGGGAGGCCTTGGGTCGCATTGACAATCCCGGGAAAATAAAGATCAAACTCAACCCGGACGATCTTCGATTTATAGAAGACACCCAATCTCCCTTGACCCACTTTTTGCAAAATTTCGATCATGTTCGCTTGGAGGCCGAAGTTTCGATCCAGAGGGGTGGCTGTTTAATTGAGACCGACAGGGGCGACATCGACGCGCGCATTGAAAAACAATTTGAGGCGATTGAAGAAGCATTCCAGGCTCAGTTTGAACAGCCGCAGCAGGGGAACGAATAGGCCACGATGGCAACGACCTTACATCTGAATAAATATCGCCGATGCCTGGATTCGACCTGCACCATTCAGGCCAGTGGGCAAGTGACCAATATTGTGGGTCTGGTCATCGAAGCTCAAGGCCCGCTGTCCCGACTGGGAACCGTGTGTGATATTTACACCAAAGGTGACCTTCGCAAGATAAGTGCTGAGGTTTTAGGGTTCCGGGACAATAAGGTCATGATGATGCCCCTGGAGGAAATGCGGGGCATTGGTCCCGGGTGTCCGATCGTTGCCCGACAGCAGCGGGCGTTCATTCCGGTCGGTTCCGGGCTTTTGGGGCGGGTTATCAATGGACTCGGCAATCCCATCGACAACAAAGGGCCGATTGCGGTTGAATGTGAATATCCCATTTACGGGACGCCCGTCAACCCCCTGTCGCGCCAACGAATAACCCAACCGCTTGATTTAGGTATCCGGGCCATTAATGGTTTGTTAACCCTGGGCTGCGGCCAACGAATCGGTATCTTTGCCGGCTCTGGAGTGGGCAAAAGCGTATTGTTGGGCATGATCGCCCGTAAAACGGCCGCCGATGTAAACGTGATTGCCCTGATCGGTGAGCGTGGCCGTGAAGTCAATGAATTTATCGAAAAAGAACTCGGCCCGGAAGGCCTTAAGCGTTCGGTAATTGTAGTGGCGACATCTGACCATCTGCCGCTGATCCGCATGCGAGGCGCATTTATTGCAACCGCCATTGCTGAATTCTTTCGCGATCAGGGCCACCACGTCAATTTAATGATGGATTCGGTCACCCGCTTTGCCATGGCCCAGCGTGAAATTGGGCTGGCTTTGGGCGAGCCACCGACGACCAAGGGCTATACACCGTCGGTATTCACGCTTTTGCCCAAATTATGTGAACGGGCGGGGACTTCCGCTAACCGAGGCACCATTACCGGGCTGTATACCGTCCTGGTGGAAGGTGATGACACCAACGAGCCTATTGCCGATGCCCTGCGTTCCATTCTCGATGGTCATATCAACCTTTCACGGGATTTGGCCAACCATGCTCATTATCCGGCCATCGACATCCTCGGCAGCGTCAGCCGGGTGATGGAAGACATCATTGATTCGGACCAGAAGCAGTGCGCCCGGAAACTAAAGGAAGTTTTGGCCACCTATCGCAAGGCCGAAGATTTGATTAACATTGGCGCTTATGTCGCCGGCAGCAACGCTAAGATCGATTATGCCATTGCGATGATTGAAAAGATCAATCGCTATTTAAGGCAGGATATCGACGAAACAAGCACTTTTGACGACTGCATTTCTCAGCTGGCCGCGCTGTTTGAAGCTTAAATACCCGTCTATGTTTTTACCGCTTGCAAAATATTCCTGAGCCGTCATGTATCAATTCAAATTGGAATCGCTATTAAACCACCGCCGCTATCGGGAAGAGGTGCTTCAAAAAGAACTTGCCCATTCAAAAAGGTGCCTCCAGTCGGAGCAGGAGCAACTGCGGGATCTGAAAAATCAAAAGCGCCAGAACCTGCGACAGCTGCAAACCAGACAAAAAAAGGGCCGCCCGGCATCTGAACTGAAATTGTATGTTGATTTTATCGAATACCTGACAGCCGAAATGGAAGCGCAACGTCAGAAAGTCATGGAAGCTCAGCGCCGCTTTGATTCAACACACCAGGCCGTAATTGCTGCTATGAAAAAGCGCAAGGCGCTTGAAAAGCTCAAAGAAAAGGGGCGCCGGGCCTATGAGCAGACCCAGTTAAAAAAGGAACGCGATTTATTAGACGATGTTGCCGGTCATCAATTCGTTCGAAAATCCTGAACGCGCATATGTGTATCTGAATTCAAAATGCTTTCCCGCCTTATCGATCAACACCCATATATTTCTGCCCCAAAATTCTTCACAAGGTCGCCCAACGGGCATATTCTTTTGGAACACAACACTTGCCAGTTTCCATCCCGCTGCTGGTGACGGCCTTTGTAAAGGTAAAGATTACCATTTCAGGAAAATATTGCCGTTCGAGCTGGGACGAAATTAAACCGAAACGCGCGCGATATCTATGTAAGCTGAAATTTAAAATCCAATTGAAACTACCACTAATTCCATAAAATTAAATTAGTTATAATAACGCTCCTGCCCGCTGAAACCCTTGTCTGAAATACCCACCGCATTTTTAAAAGATTGGCATGCTTGATGCACAAAGCATTGGCCGTTAACACGTCTATCGTCGCCTTTACAGCCTTTACCGAGGAAGGAACCTATGCCGTTTGATGCTTTTACAATGCCGCCTGCACCCCGGCCACCGGCCGGCCCGACCGCCAGTTTGCCAGGCACGGAACCCGCATTAGTTAAACTCGACCGCCAGGTTCAATCAGCCGATCAAAAGGAGAGTTTTCTGGCGACCTTAAACCGTGCTTCCGAACTCAAATCCAGCGGCAACCCCAAATCCAGTGCGAGTGAGGCTCAAACTGCCAAACCGGCAATACCGAAAACTCAATCGGCCAACCCTGCAAACAACCGCAAAATTGTTGATCAAGATGCTGTTCAGGATCAAGAGGCCCAATCGAAAGGGTCCACCTCGACACAGGATTCACCGTTTGTCGGCGTGTGGCCGGTCATGGATTTGATCCATGAGTATCTAATTAAAATGTCCCTCGCAGATGATGGCGCCCTGGTGGTTGACGGCCGATCGGATTCCAATAGCGGTTCGACAAACGCTGTTCTGCCTCAGCTGATGGGCCACGTCCAGTCGGAAGGAAAACCGCTGCTCACCGGACTGGAGGGTATCGGACCCTTTGAACAGCTGCAAACCGATATCTCACCGGAAGCCAGCAATCTGTCTTTCTTTAAACAACTGGTAAACCGGGCCATCGTGCATCAGCTTGCCGCCGACCCGTCAGGCCCCCATGCCGACAACTCATTTTTCGAATTTTGGCGTTCCCTGACGGCGACACCGGCCGAGGGTTTCAGTCTCGGTGGCCGGACAGAAGCTTATGCGGCCAGGGCTGAAGAATTAATCAACCTTATGCTGCAGCGATTTGACAATATGTCCCCGGCAGCGGGTCTGGAAGCGGCCGCCGTTGAGGCCAACGGACAAAAGACAGCCGTTAATCCGGCAGCCTTCAGCGCCAATGAAAATCGTCTGTTGCATAAAATGGCCGGTGCTGTGCAGCTTGCAGATGCCCAACCGTCTGAGATGATCCAGCCAGCCAGTGCAGAAAAAGACGGCCGCCTGTCTGCAGGTGCATCCAAAGATCTAAATGTTGAAACCCTGTTGGAACCCCGACTTTATAAAAGTGTTGAAAATTCACAGTCAGTCAAATTGCAACCTGCGTCCAAAGCAGCCGGACCGGTTGTTAATACGAATTTAGCTGCCGAAAGCCTTACCGCCAAACCCTCAGAGGGTGCCGTCACGCTCAAAACTTCCGGTTTGCAGACTGATATGCTGCCGGCCGATCAAAAGGGCAGCAAAATCGTTCAGGTTGATGGCGAGGCCAAAGGCAGCAGCTTTTTAACATCACAGAAGAACTTGTTTGAGCATCCGGCAAAGCTTGAACATGCCGGTCGCTCAGCCGAAGGCATCCCCGCCAGACCTTCAGAAGATGGCGTCAGCCTCAAAACCTCCGGTTTGCAGACTGAAATGCTGAAGGCCGATCAATCGGGCAGCAAAATCGTTCAGATTGATGGCGATGCCAAAGACAGCAGCTCTTTAACATCACATGAGAACTTGTTTGAGCATCCGGCAAAGCTTGAACATGCCGGTCGCGCAGCCGAAGGCGCCCAGCGCAGCCTGGCCTCTCAGACCATGAATCAAATTGTTCAAAAAGCGGTCCTTTTGAACAACAATGGGCAAAATTCGGTTCAAATCGATTTGAAACCCGATTTTTTAGGCCATATCCGGATGCACATCGTTACCGAGAGTCAACAGGTCGCTGTCCGGATTGTGGCCGAGTTTCCGTTCGTCAAAGATATGCTTGAAAGCAACCTGAATCAATTAAAGGCAGAATTGCAGGCCCAGGGCCTGGAAGTCGATGAACTGGAGGTCTCGGTCGCACATGACTCCCGGGCGGATGATGATCTCTACCAAAAAGCGGCTGATGCGCGCCGTTCGCGGGCTTTGAAAGAAAACCGTTTGACCGCTGATGCGGCTGCTGAAGATCAGGTCGACATGCACCCAGATCGCGGCCTCGGAATGGCGGAAACCGCCATCGACTATTTCGCATAACCCGGACCGATGAAGACGATGCAACCGACATATATGAACATGCCAAAATCTGTTGTGAGGTTAACATGACACCCATTACCGCTATAGATACAACCACAAACGATGCGCAATCGAGCGCGCCGGTGAAGATCCTGGGCAAAGATGATTTTTTAAATATGTTGATTGCCCAGCTTCAGCACCAGGATCCGCTGAATCCGGCTGACAGCACGGAATTCACTGCTCAACTGGCGCAGTTCAGCTCGCTGGAGCAACTCAGCAATATCCATGACAGCCTTAAAAACATGGAGCAGTTTCAAGCTTCGCTGACCCATTCCCAGGCAGTATCCTACATCGGTAAGGAGATAACCGCCACGGGCAACGGGTTGCAATTAAAAGACGATCAGGCGGCGACCTGCCGTTTTGACCTGGAAGCCAATGCCGCCATGGCAGCCGTCAGCGTGTATGATGCTACCGGTGGCTTCGTGAATTCTTTTGATACCGGTCCGCTGGGCGCGGGCCGGCAAAGTGCGACGTGGAACGGGCTGGATTTGGACGGCAATAAAATGCCGCCGGGCGTTTATCAATTTGAAATCCAGGCTGTCGACGCCGCCAACCAGAATGTGACGGTCACACCTCTGATGGGTGCGCTCGTGACCGGCGTATCGTTTAAAGACAACACGGCGTACCTGATTACCGAGCTTCAGACCGTGGCGATCGACGATGTCATCGATGTTTCTGAAGCACCGCCGCCACCAACTGCGGTCGCGGCATATCCAGAAACAAATTCAAATCAACAATCTAATGGAGGGAATTAAAAATGATAGGTTCATTGTTTGCCGGGGTATCCGGACTCAATGTCAATTCTCAAGCGTTAACCGTAATTGGCGACAATATTGCCAATGTCAACACCACGGCCTATAAATCCAACCGCTCCTCTTTTGCCAACATTTTAAGTCAATCGTTGGCCGGTGCCGGTAACAACGAAATCGGCCGCGGGGTGGAGTTCTGGGGCACAACACCCCTGTGGAGTCAGGGGTCCATTGAAAACACCTCCAACCCTACCGACATGGCCATCAACGGTGCCGGATTTTTTATGTTGCGCGATAGCGCCAATACTCAATTTTACACCCGGGCCGGCGATTTTTCCTTTGACCGCGACGGGTATCTGATCAATCCGGACGGTCTGTTCGTGCAGGGCTATCAAGTCACCGCGGTTCAGCCGGACGGCACCCTGACCCTGGGCAATATCACCGACATCAACGTGCCGGGACAAAGCACGACCCCGCCGCAGGCCACCTCAGAATTTACCATTGATGTCAATCTGGATGCCGGCGCGGCCCCTCTGGATACCTATGCCACAACGGTCATTGTGTATGAATCGCTGGGAAATGCCATCCCGGTGACCCTGACGTTTGAAAAACAGGCCGCCAATGATTGGAATGTCGCTGTCACCGTGCCGCCCGGAACGGTCACCGATCCGACTCCGGGTGTAGATGTCGACATTAATGTCACCAATTATACCTTTGACGGGGCCACGGGCGCCCTGACCAACGCCCCCCCTGACCCGCAGATTACCCTCAGCCGCTTGCTCAGCGGAGCCGCCGATCTCACCCTGAACTGGGACCTTTTCGATGTCGCCGGCATACCGCATGGCGATCTGACCCAGTATGCCGCGCCTTCCATGACCACCTTCCAGACCCAGGACGGGTTTGCCGCCGGGGTGCTGCGGGGGGTTTCGGTTGATGAAGCCGGGGTGGTGACCGGCAGCTATTCCAATGGGCAGCTGGCGCCGCTGTATCAGGTGGTGTTGTCGGATTTTCCCAATTACTACGGCCTCAACAAAATGGGTAAAAATCTATATACCGAGTCGCGGGATTCCGGCCAGCCCATGGCAGGGATTCCCCAGAGCGGCCGGCTGGGCAGTATCAGCTCCAGCGCCATCGAGATGTCCAATGTCGATTTAGCCCAGGAATTTGTTAAAATGATTACCACCCAGCGAGCCTTTCAGGCCAACTCACGGGTCATTACCACCAGTGATGAAATCCTGGCCGAGTTGATCAACATAAAACGTTAATTCTAATCGGTGCGGCGGCTTGGCGGCAGTCTCGGGCGGATCCGCCTGACATATCGTCCGTCTGAGACTCATTACCCGCTTTTGCCGCCGTCAAACCAAAGTGGTGTCAAGATGATTAAAGTAACACGACTCAATGATTCTGTGCTGATGGTCAACGTGGACCGGATTCAATCGTTGCAGGCCATCCCCGAGACGGTGATCACATTTACCAACAACGATAAAATCATGGTCAAAGAACCGCTCGAGGAGGTATCGCAGCGAATTGTCGAATATCAGCGCACCATTAATTCCAATCCGGACAGCAGTACGTGTCAGCTGCCGGATCTGCCCTGAGCGATCCGGCGGCTGCGGGATTGCTTCGGGTGTGGCCCGATTTGCGCAGTCGGGCCGCCACCCAGCCAGTGATCGGCCATTGAGGGTTGATCAGCGCCCGCGCATTGATGCCTCCGACCCCCAATTAGCGCTATCGGCCGATTGCCATCGTCAAACTGTTGACAAAAATAAGTGAAAATTGACGTTTAAAACCGGATTTCTGCCGCGGATAGGGCCTGGTTTGGTGCCGCCGCTGACGGCTGTCTGGTTGGCCCACCGAGCCAAGCATTTGAGATAGCCACTTTTTCTATTAAGTTCAAATGATTACCCGCCATCTCCCTCATTTTTGCATTTCAGCTTCCCCAGTCTGACTGATGGCACAATACTTGCTAAAATCATTGAAAATAATAATAATTCTGAAATTTTCCTGCTCTCTCAGCGTACGTTAATCAGAGAATTTCAGAACCTTAAGTTCAATTGAGATGTCAAAGCGGCAGAGGAGCTGATCCGTGGATATCACAACTCTCATCGGTATCGTAGTTGCTTTTGGTTTGGTCATCATTTCCATCCTGATGGGTGGTGATGGGACCTGGTTTGTCAATTATCCCTCGATGATGATCGTTTTGGGTGGAACCATGGGTGCCACCCTGCTGGCTTATCCGCTCTCAGAGGTGTTGAGTGTATTTAAGGTCGTCAAAAATGTTTTTTCACACCGTTCCCAGATGGCCAGCGAATTCATTCCACTGATGTCGGGTTTTGCCAAAAAAGCCCGGCAGGAGGGCATCCTGTCGTTTGAATCCCAGCTCAAGGATATCAAGGACCCATTTCTGGCCCGCGGCATCCAGATGGCCATCGACGGTATGGAATCTTCGTCCATTGAAGAAGTGATGTCCATCGAAATTCAGTACCTGGAAGAGCGACACCGACTGGGTTCCGAGATATTCACCACGATGGGAACCTTCGCCCCGGCGGTCGGGATGCTGGGCACCATTATCGGGCTGGTGCAGATGCTCATGCAGATGGAAGATCCCAGCCAAATCGGGGCGCCCATGGCGGTGGCCCTGCTGACCACTTTTTACGGAACCATGCTGGCCAACCTGCTGTTTCTACCGGTTGCTGGCAAACTGAAAACACGCAGTAAGCAGGAAGTCCTGGTCAAGCAGATGATTCTGGAGGGGGTCATTTCGATTCAGTCCGGCGATAATCATCGCGTGGTCGAGCAGAAATTAAAGGCCTTTATTGCGCCCAAAGCCCGTCTAACCGCCAGCGCCGAACCGGCGAAAGCCTAAGGGATGAGACAAAAGCATCAAAAATTTGGATCCAAGAAGGGTGACAGCGCTTCCGGCCCTGGATGGGAAATTGTCTACTCCGGATTTATTCTCATTTTACTGTGCTTTTTTATCATGCTGTGTTCGTTTTCCACCATGGAAGAGGCCAAGGTCATGCGATTTGTGCGCTCCTTTAGCCATGCGGTCGGTTTTTTCTCCGGCGGAATCAAATTTGAAGACGGCTCGGTTGTCCTGCCGGAATCCGCAGGTATGGTCGAAAACCGCTCTGACCTGGCCAAACTTTTTGAAGATCTCGAGTTGCTCTCTGATAAATTCAATCTGAAAGATGAGATCGAAGTGCTGTTTTCCCGGGAAGGCCTGGTGATGCGCCTGTCCGAAAAGACCCTTTTCGAATCAGGAGTGGCGTCCGTTTCACCGGCGGCCCTTCCGCTGCTTGAAAAAATCGGGGCGATTGTTGCCCAGACCAACTATCTTATCCGGATTGAAGGGCATACCGACGATGTTCCCATCCACACGGCCGTATTCCCGTCCAACTGGGAATTATCCACCGCTCGGGCGGTCAATGTTCTGCGGTATTTTATTGAACACCACCGGATCGATGCGCAACGGCTGTCGGCTGAAGGATTCGGGGAATTTCGGCCTCTGGTCGCTAACGATACCGTTGAAAACCGAACCACAAATCGGAGAGTTGAAGTGATTTTCATTCGGCCCAACCTTCAGAATCCAGCAAACGGGGGAAGCCCGTGAGAAGACGGCGACAGAATCCCGGGGGCGAGGGCGGCAATAGCGCCGGCTGGTTGACCACTTTTAATGACCTGGTGACCCTGCTGATGGTTTTTTTTGTGTTGCTGTTTACGATGAGCAGCGTCGATGCCAAAAAAATGCAGGATTTTCAGTATGCACTGCAGAGCGGTCTGGGAATTTTAAAAGAAGGTCAGATGGTCAATATCAGTGTCAAAACGAACCGGCCGGTTAAGGACATGTCGAATATCGGGACCCAGCCCGAAGGCGTTAAGACATCTCCCCAGAAGCGTCTAACCGGGCTTTCAAGCGATGCGCTTATGAAATCTTTGGAAGCCGATTTTGGAATTCAGGTCACCCACACCCATCAGGGGATTCGGCTTTCTTTTGAAGACCAGATTCTTTTTAATTTTGGCAAAGCGGGCATCAACTCGGCAGGCAATGCGCTATTGGATCAGATCGCCAAGGCCATCAAACTGGTGCCTGATGCGGTGCGGGTCGAAGGCCATACCGACAATATCCCGATCCAAACTGCAAGATTCCCTTCAAACTGGGAACTGTCGGTGGCGCGTGCTGTGAATGTCGTCAAATATTTTGCCGAGGTCTGCAACGTCGACCCCCACAGGCTTTCAGCGGTGGGATACGGTGAATCGCGACCGCTTGTCGCCAATGATTCGCCCGCCAATCGCATGAAAAATAGACGGGTGGAAATCCTATTATTAACGGAGGGCAAACAGGAAAATGTCAAATAAAATAATGTTATTAGTTATTGCTGTCATGCTGGTCGTGACCATCGGTCTGGCCGCCGGCTTTTTCATGGTGTGGAGCAAGCTTTCCGACTTGAGTACCCCGGCAAACGGGGTCGCTAACACCGAAACCGACCAGAGCCAGACGGCCCAGCTGGGGACGCTTTTTTCCCTGGACACGTTCATTGTCAATCTCGCTGACCCGGAACGCAACCATTATTTAAGAATAACGATGGATCTCGAGCTTGCGACGCCAACCGATACTGAAAAACTCAATGAGCGGCTGCCCCAGATAAGAGATCGCATTTTGATGATACTGCCTTCCAAGCGATTTGAGGAAATCGCCAGCATGGAAGGCAAGACAGCTCTGCGGGACGAAATTATCGGTAAACTCAACGGCCTGTTTCCGACAGAGGTGATTAGCAATATCTTTTTTACAGAATTTGTCATTCAATAAACACGTGCTCTATGTCTAACCAAATACTCACACAAGAAGAAATTGATGCGCTGCTTTCTGCCATGGAAAGAGGTGATGTCGACCTCGCGCAGAGGCCCGCACAGAATGTCGAGGCCGCCCCTTATAATCTGACATCCCAGGATATTATATTGCGGGACCAATTTTCGGCCCTGGATGAAGTGTATGACAAATTCATCCGTATCGTGCAGAACACACTGCTGTCTTCAATGCAAAGAAGCATCTGCATTGAATTTGTTTCGACCGAAATGGTGAAATACCAGGAATTCATCAGTGCATTTTCAAGACCGACCAGCTTCAACCTGTTCACTATGAAACCCTTGATCGGCAATGCCCTGCTGGGCATCGAGCCCAATCTTGTTTTTTCCCTGATCGATTGCATGTTCGGCGGCGAAGGTAAGGCCTCTGCTCAGGTGCGCGATTTTACTCAGATTGAGCAGCGCATGATCAAAAAATTTGCCCTCGATCTTTTAGTGCGCTTCGAAGAATCCTGGGCGACGGTTTATCCGATCGAGATCGGCCTGAAAAAAATCGAGACCAAGCCGGAATTTGTCCAACTGGTTTCCCCCAGCGATATTATGCTGATCATTGTCTTTGCCCTCAAAGGCGAGGAGTTTTCCGGAAACTTCCACCTGGCGATTCCATACCTGATGCTGGAACCGATTAAAGAGAAACTTTCCCCCATGTACCTGCGAGACAAAGATCAGAAATATACATGGAGTCCACAGTTAAAAGAATTACTGAAAGATACGTATGTGACCATCATTGCAGAACTGGGTCGAACCAAACAGACCCTGCGGGAACTGATTACCCTGCAAGTCGAAGACGTGATTAAACTCAAAGCCGGCCCGGAGGATCTCATCTCCATCAGTGTTGATCAGGTTCCCAAATATCTTGGCTATCCGGGGATTATCAAAGGGAACCGTGCGGTGGAAATTGCAAAATTGATAAATTCAAATGGAGGCAACAGCTAAATATGCCAGATTCTGACAGAGAAGAAAAAAAACAGGACGTGCCGCTGGATGGAATTCAGGCCGATGGCGCTGCAGCGGAGGCACAGCCGAAACCGGCGGCGCCGAAAAAAGCAACACCAGCTGGCGCCAATAACCGGACGCTATCGGGCGACATGGATTTTTTGCTGGATATTCCGCTGGAAATATCAGTTGAGCTGGGTCGGACCAAAATGTTGATCAACGAACTGCTACATCTGGGCCAGGGGTCGGTGATCGAACTCTCCAAATTGGCTGGAGAAACCCTGGAAATTTTTGCCAATCAAAAGCTCGTCGCCCGGGGTGAGGTCGTGGTGGTCAATGAAAAATATGGTATCCGGTTGAGCGAAATCATCAGCCCCAGCGAACGTATTAAGAGGTTAAAATGAATGCCACACCGGACATGTTGGCCACGACTTTAAAAATGTTAGTCGCTCTGGTACTTGTGCTTGCGGGTCTCGGGCTCTTTTTTTACTTCAGCAAGCGGGTGATGCGAAAAGACATCGGCGCTCCCGGGGGAAAAATGATCCGGGTATTGGCCAGCCAGTATATCGGCTTGAAAAAAAATATTTCTCTGGTTGAAATCCCCGGGGCGATACTGGTGGTGGGTATCGCCGGCGACACCATCCGCCTGTTGACCAAAATAGATGACAAAACGATTTTGGATCAAATTCATGATCCGGGAACCGAGTGCATAACACCTTCTTTTTCCGATCATCTGAATAAAATAACCCGCCGTTTTACGGCCTCAAAAAACGATCAATAATGATCAGACAGCATTTCTCAAATCGCCCGATCGGGGCTTATTTTTTTGCGCTGCGCCCAAAACGAAGCGTTTGCGGTGATGGACAATCGCAGCATCGCATACAGCGGTTCCTGATTATTGTGGCGGCAATCGCAGTGGGTATCGGTGCGATTATTGGAGCTGTGCCCGACGTTGCGGCCGCCGGGCCGAATGATACCCCGGCGTTTATTCGCATCGACATGGACCAAACCCAGGAACCCGGGAAAATGGCCGTTGTGTTGCAGATTTTTCTGTTGATGACGATTCTGTCCCTGGCACCGGCCATTTTAATTATGCTGACCTCCTTTACCCGCTGTGTGATTGTGCTGTCGCTGTTACGCCGGGCATTGGGTACCATGCAAATGCCGCCCAATCAGGTCATTATCGGTCTGGCGCTGTTTTTAACCTTTTTCATCATGACGCCGGTCTGGCAACAGGTCAACCAGGATGCCCTGCAACCGTATTTAGATGATGAAATTGATCAGCAGCAGGCCCTGCAAAACGCCGCCACACCGTTGCGCAAATTTATGTTCAAGCAGACCCGGGAAAAGGATCTGGCTTTGTTCGTTGAAATTGCGAAAGTTGAACGGCCGAAGGATGCTGGCGATATTCCCACTTCTGTTCTGATACCCTCTTTTATCATCAGTGAAGTGAAAACGGCGTTTCAGATCGGGCTGTTGCTTTATGTACCATTTTTGATCATCGACATGGTGGTGGCCAGTGTTTTGCTGTCCATGGGGATGATGATGCTGCCGCCGATCATGATATCACTACCATTTAAATTAATGTTATTTGTATTGGCCGATGGCTGGAACCTGCTGATCGGGTCTTTGGTCAGGAGTTTTGTGTGATGACACCTGAATTTTTAACCGGATTTTTCTTCGAAGCCATTAAAACCGCTATCCTACTGTCAGCCCCCATGCTGCTGGCCGGTTTGCTGGTGGGGCTTTTGGTCAGCATATTTCAGTCCGCCACCTCCATCAACGAAATGACTTTGACCTTTATTCCCAAAATGTTGGCGGTGGCGTGCGCACTGTTATTCTTTTTACCCTGGATGATGCAAACTATGCTGACTTTCACGACCGATTTGTTCAGCAACATTGTGACGTACATTCGCTGATGCCGGCTGAATGTCCAATTGCAGTGGGCGATGGTACCCAATGATATCGTTTTCGATCCCCATAGTCGCGTTGCAGGTATTTTTTCTGATCTTTTTACGGGTCGGTGCCATTTTGATGAGCATGCCGATATTCAAAAGCAAAAGCATACCGATTTTATTTAAATTCGGTCTGGCGCTGGCTGCCAGTATCGTTCTGTACCCGCTGTTGGACCAAACGGTTTTTGCGGTGCCAGGCCATCTGGGCAGCTTTGTCGTTGGTGCCGTCGGTGAAATTCTGCTGGGAATCAGCATCGGTATGGCGGTTAATTTGATTTTTATCGGTCTGGAAATGGCCGGGCAGATAGCGGGGTATCAAATGGGCTTGGCGATCGCCCATGTCATGGACCCCTCGGCCAATCAGCAAGTGCCGCTGCTGTCACATTTTTTTCAACTATTTGCTTTTTTAATTTTTTTGACACTGAATGCGCATCATTGGTTTTTAAAGGCACTGGCGGAGAGCTTTCGGCTGGTGCCCCCCCTCGGGTTCAGGCTCAGCGGTTCACTGATTGAACAGCTGATGGGCATAGCCGGCAATATGTTCGTGATTGCTATCAAAGTGGGGGCTCCGGTCATTGCCGCATTATTGCTTACCAGCATTGCATTTGGTCTGATTGCTCGCACGGTGCCGCAGATGAACGTCTTATTTGTGGCCATGCCGTTAAAAATAATGATCGGGCTGCTGTTTATCGGTTTCAGTTTGCCGTACTTGTCATCATTTTTAAAAACGGTGTTTAACAATCTGGGAAAGACGATTTTTTTACTGATGGGAGCTGCATCTTAACAATCTAACCGAGGTCAACGATGCCGGAAAGCGCTGGTCAGGAACGTACCGAAAAAGCAACCCCAAAACGCCGGGAGCGAGCCAGGCGCAAAGGGCAGGTTGCCCAAAGCCGAGAGATTCCGTCGGTTCTGATTTTAATGACCGCCATGGGGTTTTTCTATTTTGCCGGTTCATGGATGTTCTGGAACATCTCGGAGGTGGTCGGTGGCATCTACCAGCAGCTGGATACCTTGCGGATCGATGCGGTTTCTGATCTCAGTGTCTTTGCTGCGACTATTTTCGGGAAAGTATTTTTTATTTTAATTCCGTTTTTTGTGCCGGTTCTGATTGCCGGGTTGGCGGGCAACATTGGTCAGATTGGATTTGAAATGCACAGCGAAACCATGCGGCCCAAGCTGTCCAAATTCAACCCGATTTCGGGCCTAAAAAAACTGGTTTCCTTGAAATCTCTGGTGGAGCTGGTCAAATCCCTATTTAAAATCCTTTTAGTCGGCCTGATCGCTTACGGAGTCGTCAAAAAGGAAATGGTCAAGTTTCCTGCTTTAATGCAGCAGGAAGTCGGCGAGATCCTTCTTTTTATCGGCGCAGTGGCCCTTAAAATATTTTTCTTCGTATGCCTTGCCCTAATTGTTTTGGCGGTTCTCGATTATATTTACCAGCGCTGGCAGTACGAGGAAAACTTGAAAATGACCAAGCAGGAAGTCAAAGATGAACGCAAGCAAAGCGAAGGGGATCCCAAGGTTAAGGGGCGAATTCGAAAGATGCAGCTGGAGATGGCCAGTCGCCGGATGATGGAAGCTGTGCCCGAGGCGGATGTCGTCATTACCAACCCCGTTCATCTGGCCGTGGCGCTAAAGTTTGATGCGGCACAGATGATGGCTCCGACGGTGGTTGCCAAAGGCGCTGGCAACGTAGCAGAAAAAATAAAAGAGATCGCCCGCGAAAACCGGGTTCCGCTTGTTGAAGATAAACCATTGGCCCAGGCCTTGCATAAAATGGTTGAGATCGGTGAATATATTCCGGCGGAACTATACCGGGCTGTGGCCGAAGTACTGGCATATGTCTACCGCCTCAAGGGTATTTACCAAACCGCTTAAGGCAAAACCTATAAGTTTTATATGAAATTGCACAGTTAAAGATGATTCAAGGTTTAGGGTCCGATAAAAAGAGATCAGCAGTTTTTATGGATACAAGATATTAAAGGAAATTTCTTTGGCAGATCAGACTCATATGACAGGCCAAATTCCAATGGTTGCTAAAAACAGCGACCTGTTGATGGCCGTAGCCGTGGTTGGCATCCTGATTTTTATGGTCATGCCCTTGCCGACCTTTCTGTTGGATCTGCTGCTGTCTTTCAGTATTACCTTTTCGTTGATCATTCTTCTGGCCAGCATGTATGTTCCGCGACCGCTTGATCTATCGGCATTTCCGTCGATTCTGCTTCTGGTAACCCTATTCCGCTTGTCGCTGAACGTTGCCTCGACCCGTATTATTTTGCTGCACGGCAATGAAGGCACTTTGGCCGCCGGCAGGGTCATCCAGTCATTCGGCGGGTTTGTTGTCGGCGGTAACTATCTGGTGGGCATTATCGTTTTTCTAATACTGGTGGCCATTAACTTTATGGTGATTACCAAAGGGGCTGGTCGAATTGCCGAAGTGGCGGCCCGATTCACGCTGGATGCCATGCCCGGCAAACAGATGAGCATCGATGCCGATCTGAATGC
>CAJHYI010000139.1_pt1 | contig 23125 bp, 22 predicted proteins | sample 9198771 | NCBI WGS metagenome assembly CAJHYI01 (sample SAMEA7708367, study PRJEB35096) | sediment metagenome | biome: marine neritic benthic zone biome [ENVO:01000025]; feature: sediment [ENVO:00002007]; material: shallow marine sediment [ENVO:03000034] sea grass bed [ENVO_01000059] ...
ACCGGCCGATTTCGATCGGCAAAAAAAGGATGCGCCCAACCGGCGGCGGCCGGGTCACAGAACTTGTCATCCGCCCCCTGTTTTCGCTATTTTTCCCGGATTTGACCCAGTTAATTCAGCCGCTCTCCGGAGAATACGCCGGCTTTCGCGATGTATTTGAACGCATACCGTTTCCGATTGGCTACGGTGTTGAAACCAGCATGAATATGGATATTTATGAAAAGTGGGGCCTGGATGTTATGGCTCAGGTCGATCTGGACCGTCGGATCCATCGCAATCAGGACACCAAAGCGCTGGGTCGGATGGCCTTTGTGATACTCAAGACATTTATCAATCGCAAAATTCGCTTAGGATTAATCAATTTAAAAGATGAACTTTACGAAGAAATGATTCAGTACAATCTTGTTAGCGACCATTATGAGCCCGACATCTTTAAAATTGAAGGTCATGAGCGGCCCCCGATAATTGAGATCCCCGAGTACTGCGAAAAGTTTAAGACTGACCGGCAACAGATGCAAAAACTCCAGGAGGCTTGATTGCAACAAAATTTGAAAATAAGTACCGGCAACGATTCAAAGCTCATCGACAACTGCAACCGCCATCTAAACTACCTGCGCATATCCATTACCGACCGTTGCAACTTGCAATGCCGTTATTGTGTGCCGCAGGAATTAATTCCCAAACGGTCGCACGCTGATATATTGACCTATGAAGAAATTTTAAGGGTCGTGCGGGTGGCCACCCGGCTGGGCATCTCAAAGGTGCGCGTCACCGGCGGCGAACCGCTGGTGCGCAAAGGCGTCTATGAATTTTTACGCGAGCTGGTGGCAAGCGAGGGCCTCAAAGACGTGTCCCTGACCACCAACGGGGTTTTATTAAACGATAACCTTGAAAAAATTCAAGCGGCCGGAATATCCAGAATCAATATTAGCCTGGACACCCTTAATCGATCAAAATATCACGATATCACCGGCTTTGATGAATTTGAAAGGGTATGGCGGGGAATCGAAAAAGCCTATCGGATGGGATTTTACCCGATCAAGTTGAATATTGTGGCGCTGCAGGGCATCAACGATGAGGAGCTTGTTGAGATGGCGCGCCTCTCATTTCGGTATCCGTTTCATGTCCGCTTTATCGAGTACATGCCCATCGGCCAGGCCGATTTTAATCCGGCGTCACATTTGCTGGTCCCGGAAATTAAAGACCGGATTCGCACACTGGGAAATCTGGTGCCCGTCCAGGAAGCCGCCCACGACGGTCCGGCCCAGCGGTATCGATACCCGGATGCAAAAGGCGAAGTCGGTTTTATTCCGGCGCTCAGCCAGCACTTCTGCAATAAATGCAATCGGCTCAGGCTAACTGCCAGCGGCCAACTCAGACCCTGCCTGTTGAGCGACCATCAGGAAAATTTAAAAAAAGCGCTCAGGGAGAAAGGTTCGGATCGGGACTTGGCGGAAATCTTTATAACGGCCGTGAATCACAAACCTTCAGACCACAACCTGATCCCCCAAAAGCCGGCACACGTCTGTGGGCAGATGCGCGCCATCGGGGGATAATAAAAAAAGCCCGGATCGCAGCAGTGGGAGGCTACATTTACTCGCGCACATTTTAGAGGATGCAATCCGGGCTTAAATTGAAAAAGCCTGAAAAGGTTTGCGGTAATCACGAATAGTGCCACAACGTATCACAGGCTTATGAAAATGAGCAATTATCAGACGCGTTCATAAAGGTCAAGTTTTTTTTTAACCGACGCATTTTTTGTACCCGGTGAAAAGGGATTAAAAATTTCGCAACGGAGGGTCTCATGGAAATCAACACCGTAAAAATCGAAAACCCGGAAGGACTCAATTTTATCCTGGGCCAATCGCATTTCATCAAAACCGTTGAAGACATCTACGAGATCATGGTGACCACGGTCCCTATGGCACAATTTGCCGTGGCGTTCTGCGAAGCTTCCGATAAATGCCTGATCCGGCATGCAGCAACAGATGATGTGCTGTTGGAGCTGGCACAACAAAACGCCCTCAACATTTCCGCAGGGCATAGTTTTATTATCTTTATGAAGGATCTATTCCCCATCAATGTGCTAAACGCGATTAAAAATGTGCCTGAAGTCTGTCGGATCTTTTGCGCCACGGCCAATCCGGTGGAAGTCATCTTAGCTGAAACTGAGCTGGGACGGGGAATTTTAGGAGTCATTGACGGATTTAAACCTAAAGGCATTGAAGATCAAGCGGAGATAAAAGTTCGCAAAGAATTCCTCAGAAAAATCGGTTATAAACAATAACACAGCTGACGTTTCGTTTAAGGTGCTGAAACTATTCAATCTATTTTTTAAATCATCGATTGATTTTTTCTTTGACATCGGTATTTTTTGGGTTTATTAATCGGCCTGATAATATCCGCGAAATGGTGTCGGCCAACACCATTTTTCTCAAGCGGCTGTAACCCGTCAGGAATGTGGTGTCCAGGTAAAAGGGGGAAAGAATGATAACTTCTGAGCAACGCGGCGCAACGCGTGTGAAACACAAAGCCAACATCCTGCTCGAAAATTTACCTGCCGGAACGCATTACAAAGCCAAGATGTACAATTACAGCCGTGGCGGTATGTATTTCGAATCTGATTATGCACCGCTGCCCGGTACTGAAATCTATATCGGAATCGAGCGCTCACCCTATGATGCCAGCCCGGATATCTATCGGGTTCAGGTTCGGTGGCGGCGGGAACTGGTCGCCCAGAATTCCCGCTACACATTCGGCGTCGGCGTCAAGTATCATGATCCCATCGCGCCATAACGCAAAAAAACTTAACGCCCTGCCGTTTCAACAAACACCACTTCTGAATCAAGCGTCCGGCCTTTTATTCTCCTGAAGAAAAATAAATCTGCCTAATTTTGTATAAATGATTTTGGGATACAGCAGTTGAATTCAGTGATGATTTGTGTATAAGTACTTTTCAGTGTATGAATTGAACCAATTTGTCTAAAAATAGAAATATCCAGTATCATTTAGAGGGACTAAACCTTATGGTGAATGTTCATTTTTTCGGTAAATTGCGCCGCTACGCTGAAAAGACCGGAGGGGATCAAAATTATGTCGTCAGCATATCGCCGCAAGCCGACGAGACAATTGAGTCGCTTTTGGGCCGTATCGGTGTTGCGACCGAAGATATATACAGTATCTTTCTAAACCGGAAACTTTTAGCAGCACGCAGCGGCATGGCGCGATGGATCGGCCACCGTCAGTTCCGTAGCGATCCTTTCGATTGGGACTTAAATATTCCCGTGAAGTCCGGTGATCGCATCGCCCTCTTCGGCCGCGACATGGCAGCGCTGGTCATTTAATTTTTTTTTATTGCCGCCAAGTTTGAAATCTTCCAGCATGACCGGCATTAAAAGTGATCATTCTTTTTCAAATTCACTTTTAGAAGCACCGCATACCGGGCATTCCCAATCATCCGGCACATCTTCCCACTTGGTGCCAGCGGCCACGCCACTGTCCGGATCCCCCTGCTCGGGATCGTATACATAACCACAAAGCGTGCATACGTATCTATCCATCGTTAACCTCCTTTTTATTTTTCACAATTGTTGTATTGGCAAAGACCCAATTGTCTTTTGCTAGTTCGCTTGTGCCCTGCGGATTGCAATTCACCAAACAATTAACCCGGTTGACGGAGCAACAATCGCTTATATGACGCGGCGAATGGACTGCCAAGTTTAAATGAAATCTTACGATTGTAGAAGATTTGCTTTGCAAAAATTGATCCAACAAATCCCCAATATTATACAATAAACATTATATATACTAAAATTCAATCATTAATTTTTTCTGCTAATTGCTGTTTTGTATTTTTCAGAATGATCTCATGCAGATTCTATAAAAAAATTAACCTTTTTGACCCTAGTGATCCCCAATTTTGTTAATCTATTTAATAACACTATCTTATACAAAAAAAGCCCATCCATATTGAGGTATTTTTACCCAGCGCGTGAGGCCAAACTAAAAATGGCGTAACAAATCGGCTTTTATTCTCCCTTTAGATGTGCTATGCAGAGGGCCTCGTTGCATTCAACTTGCCAACTTCGCTCTCTTGCTGTTGCGGGCACAAATTTTGCTAACTTATGGCATGAACATTCCGATTCAATGGTGACCATATTCTCATAATCTGAGTAGGAAATTCAAAATCTAACATTAAAAACCATATATGTACGACTATCTTTTTAAATCGCTTAAACTCGGTGATGTTATTGTACCCAACCGCATCTGTATGCTGGCCCACCGGACCAACTTCGCCCAACGGGGTCGTCTGAATGAACGCCATATTGCCTACTACCGGCGCCGGGCCCAGGGCGGATGCGGACTGATCATCGTAGGGGAACTGGCGGTGCATCCGGATGACCGCCCGTGGGAGACCTTGATCGAGGTTCATCGACCGGAGGCGGTGGCAGACTTTCAGAAACTCACGGATGCCGTCCATCAATTTGATACCCGAATCTTCGCTCAGTTGAACCATTGGGGGTTTCAGAGCAGCGGCTATGTGACCCGCAAAGCGATTTTGGGGCCTTCCGCGGTAGCCGATATCGTATTCGGTGAAACCAGCAAACCCATGGAGTCCGAAGACATGACCGAAATCGCGGACGCTTACAGCCAGGCCGCTCTCCGGGTCAAGCAAGGCGGGTTCGACGGACTCGAAATCGATATGGGACCGGAGTCGCTGTTGCGCCAGTTTTTATCACCCATCAGCAACCATCGTGGGGATGAATACGGCGGCAGCCTCGAGAACCGGATGCGTTTTCCTCTGAAAATTGTGGAGACCGTGCGAGAAGCTGTGGGAAAGGAATTCACCGTCGGGATCTGCCTGTGCGCGGATGAAAAATTTTGGGGAGGCATTACTTCCGAGGAATCCGTACCAATGGCCCAGGCATTGGAAGCCACCGGTGCTGTGGATTTCATCAACGTTGCCGTTGGCACCTACTATAATCTACACCTGATTATGCCGTCCATGCACATCCCCTTTGGTTTTACCGTCGATGTCGCCGAACAGATCAAAAACGGAGCCGATATTCCTGTAATGGCCGGCTATCAAATCGGTTTTCCAGACAATGCCGAAAAGCTTATTGCAGATGGCAAGGCGAATTTGGTGGGATACGTGCGGGCCCTGATCAGCGACCCCGACATGGTCAAAAAGACCCGCGAGGGCCGAGTGGCTGATATCTGCTACTGCGTCAAAGATAACAAAGGGTGCATCGGCCGGATTAATCAATTCAAGGCATTGGGGTGCATTCAAAATCCCCAGGTCGGTTACGAGCCTCTGACCGGTGACCCGTCCCGGCGCCCCATCCGCCATAAGAAAAAGGTTGTCGTTGTGGGCGCAGGGCCGTCCGGTATGGAAGCCGCGCGGGTGGCCCATGAGCGCGGTCACGATGTGACGATCTATGAGAAGGCGGACACCGTGGGCGGCCAGGTCAAACTCATTGCCATGCGACCCGGACGCGGCGCCATGCAGGGAGTGATCCGGTATCTCAAATATATGCTCATTAGACACGGCGTAGCGATACAGACGGGTGTTACGGCCACACCGGAACTGATTCTTGAACAGACCCCGGATGCGGTAGTGGTGGCCACGGGCTCCGTACCCATTGCGAAGCCTTTCTCAGGCGATTATGGGCCACCTGCCGTTCTAAACGGCTGGGATGTCATTCGAGGCACCCATCCGGTGGGCGAAAAGGTGCTGTTCGTCGATGAAGACGGCGGACACCATGCCATGGCAACGGCAGAGTTGCTTGCCGAGCAAGGCAAAAAGGTGGATATGGTGACCAGCGATCTGTTCATCGGCATCGAACTGGCCCCCCGTGGGGAGCTTTACCTGGGCCGTCAACGCTTGCTGCAAAAGGGCGTCACTTTCAGAACCGATCTGGATATCCTGGAAATACATTCGAGTGCCGGCAAGCCGCGCGTCAAGGCGCGGGATATTTACACCAATGAATCCATCCTTTTTGAGAACCACGATACGGTAGTTCTGGACGTCGGCAATACGGTCGATGACGAATTATACCACCAGCTGAAAGGTCAGGTCAAAGAAGTTTATCGAACCGGCGATTGTGTGGCGCCAAGGGGAATTGACATGGCCATTATGGAAGGCCGACAGGTGGGAGAACAGTTGTGAGCGAATTCAATTATCTTTTTTCACCCCTTAAAATCGGCGCCACAATAGTGCCCAACCGGATCCATTTCGCCGCCCATATGACCAACTATGCGGTAAACAATCTGATCAGCGATCGTCACATCTATTACTATCAAGAGCGGGCCAAGGGCGGTGTCGGTTTGATCACCACCGAGGAAATGGGGATCCATCCCACGGACCACCCCTATGACAAGCTGGTGGATGTTTATGAACCGGAAGTGATTCCAGGCTTCAAACGGCTGACCGCCGCCATTCACGAATACGACACCAAAATCTTCGCCCAGCTCAACCACAACGGCATGCAGGGCGACGGTAAGATTTCTCGCTTACCGGTGTGGGGACCTTCAATTGGCAAGGATCCTATCTTTCGGGAGACCTGCAAGGCCATGGAGTTGGAAGATATTCAGGAATGCATCGCATATTATGCCATCTGTGCTAAAAATGCGGTGGAAGGTGAGTTTGACGGCATCGAATTACAATTGGGGCACAGCTCTCTGATCCGTCAGTTTTTATCGCCTCTGACCAATCACCGGCAAGACGAATACGGCGGAAACATTGAGAACCGCTGCCGTTTCGCCCTTGAAGTGATCGATGCGGTCCGCACGGCAGTGGGACCCGATTTTACCCTCGGCATCCGTCTCAATGCCGATGAGATGCATCCCCGGGGCGGTCTCACCCATGAAAGCGCCAAGCAGGTAGCCGTAATACTTGAGGCATCCGGTCAACTCGACTTTCTGGACCTCAGCCTGGGCACATTCTACAATCTTTTTCTGGTGGAAGGCTCCATGCACACCCCGCTGGCTTACACTGTGCCCCTGTCCGCCGGCATGCGGTCCGTAGTCAAGCTGCCGGTATTCTGCACAAACCGGATCAACGACCCGCATCTGGCAGAAAAGATTCTGGAAAACGGACAGGCCGATATGATCGGCATGGTGCGGGCCCTGATCTGTGATCCGGAACTACCCAACAAATCCATGGAAGACCGCACGGATGACATCCGCAACTGCATCGCCTGCAACCAGGGCTGCATCGCCCGCATGGGGCTTGGGTACCGCCTGGGATGCCTTCACAACCCGGCCGCCGGCGAAGAGCAAGCCCTGGGAATCGGCACACTAAAGCCCGCTGATACTCCCAAAAAGGTAGTGGTGGTGGGTGCGGGACCTGCCGGTCTTGAAGTGGCCCGGGTCGCCACCCTGCGGAAACATCGCGTCACCCTGTTGGAAAAGGGCGAAGAGGTCGGTGGTCAGAACCTGCTGGCCGGAAAAGCGGCCGGCCGCCAGGAGATTACCGGTGTCACCCGCTGGCTGGTAAGCCAGTTGAATAAACTCGAACTGGATATTCGCCTGGGTGTCGAGGCCACGGCACAGTTGGTGCTCGACGAACAGCCGGATGTTGTAGTGATTGCTACCGGTTCCACCCCAAAAACCACCCCGTTTCCCGGCGAATACGGCCCACCTCAGGTGGTGACCACCCTGCAGATTCTCACCGATGAGGCGGAAACCGGCGACAAGGTACTGCTCATCGATCAGGACGGCCACCATCAGGCCACCGGCACGGCAGAGCTTCTGGCGGATCGCGGCAAACAGGTTCACCTGCTCACCGCAGCACTGTTTATCGGATCGGCCCTGGGGCCTCTTCAGGATCTTTATCTCACCCGCAACCGGCTTGCCAAAAAAGGAGTAACCTTTACGCCCGACATCGCAGTGCTCGAGATCCAGGGCACCCTGGTCAAAGGACTGAATGTCTATTCCAATGAAATGATGGATTTCGACGGTTACGATACGGTAGTGCTGGCCGCAGGCAATGTCGCAAACGATGGTCTCTATTTTGAATTGAAGGGTAAAGTGGGCGAAATATATCGGGTTGGTGATTGCGTAGCACCCCGCAAAACGGACATGGCCATCATCGAAGGCCACCGCATCGGCAGAGCCATATAGGAGAGGCCATGTTTGATATCTGGATAATCGTACAACTCAGAGATAACGAGATCGAGGAGGTCACCTTTGGTCTCATCAATGAAGCCAAACGGATCCTGAGCCAACTTGACAATGCAGGCCAGGTGACCGCCGTGGCCATGGGACCCGCTTCTGAATCGGAACTGGAAACGCTGGGCACCTATGGCGCACATCGGGTTCTGCATGTCACCAACCCCCGAATGAATCGTTATCAGGGTGAAATCTTCAGCCAGACCCTGTCTGATATCGTTCAAAAAGAGAATCCGGCCGGCCTGCTCATGGCCCAGTCATCGGAAACGGAAGACCTGGCCCAGCGGGTGGCCGCTATCATGAAAACAACCCTCGTCACTCGAGCCATGGATTTTTCCATGGTAGCCGACGGCACCGCCAGGGCTATTCGTCCGGTGGCCAATGGGTATCTCTTTGAAGATGTGGCGATCAATACCCGTCCGACCCCCATTGTCCTGTTTCTGCCGGCTGTGCTGTTCGATACGGAGCCGGAACGGGAAACGGCGGCCGCAGTAACCAATATCGCGTTTCCGGATCCGGCGGATGATCTGAAAACCCGCACCGTCAAGGTGATTGAAGCCGCCCCGGAGGATCTGGACCTGGAAGAAGCTGATATCATCGTGGCCGGGGGCAGGGGTATCGGCAAAGGCGAGGCTTTCGATATCATCCATGAATTAGCCCGGGCCATCGGCGGATCTGTGGGCGGAACCCGGCCCGTTATCGACTGGGACACCCTGCCCTACGAGCGACAGATCGGCCAGACCGGCAAGTATGTCTCCCCCCGATTGATCATCAATTGCGGCATCTCGGGTGCCAATGAATACACAGCAGGCATGGAAAAATCTCAACAAATTATTGCCATTGATCGCAACCCGAGGGTACGGATGTTTCGGTTTGCCGATCTGGGTGTTGTCGGCGATGTCCATGAGATCCTGCCTCTCTTGGTAGACCGGATTGAGGAATTAAAGGTATCAGATTAGGCGCTTGTGGGTGCAAAATAGACAATACTTTTTCGATATTGAGTATCAAGCAACCAACATTTTGATAATTATGGGAAGCCTATTACGATATAGCTTATTGGTTCTGATTTTAGCGACGGTTCATTCAGCCTTTGCCTACACTTCCGAGGACTGTATCGAATGTCACCGAACAGGGAGCGAGGAAAGCGAGCTTCATATTTCCGTCGATGAATTTAATGCGTCCATCCACGCCGAAGAGGCCAGCTGCCAGGATTGTCACACTTTGGTGGTAGACGACGACCACCAGACCACCCCGGGCTCTGGTGCTACGGATTGCAGCGAATGCCATGAACAGCAAAACCTCCATGGGAGGGGATCGGACGCGGGCACCCGACCTCAATGTTATTCCTGCCATACCCGGCATGGAATGCTGCCAAAAGATGATCCGCGTTCCTCCACTCATTCACAACGGCTGAAGGAAACCTGCAAAAGTTGCCATGCCCGGGAAAGCGGTGAGACGGATTATTTTTCATGGCTGCCGTCGTTGCAAATAGCCTCGCACGGCAAACAGGATTTCAGCCAGGTATATGACAGAGCTAATTGCCTGGGGTGTCATCAAGGTCAAGCGGCGCACGGTGAGTCGGACCCCATAAGCGACCAGACCTGCTTTAAATGTCATGTATCCCTGGATGGTCAAAATAAACTGCTGGGATATATTCACAGCAAGGCGGATGCCCGCCGGCAGCCGGGAGTCATGGCGGCCGCTTCCATTTACCAGGTATTCTTGGGTGTTTTAATTCTTGGTGGGTTCGCATTTTTCATCCGTAAACTATCCGCGAAACCTAAACGAAGGGGCTAAAAGAATTGCTGACAGCTTTTGATCTGCTGCTCATTGCCATTGCGATCGTCATTATGGCGGCCGGTTTTAGGAAACGCTGGGCGGTTGTGCAATTGGGACGGCAAGAAAGACTTTCGCGTGATCCGCTGGGCCTTATCAAATATCTCTTCGGCCACAACAAAATATTGCAAAATCGCAAGGCGGGTTGGGCGCATCTTGTCGTATTTTTCGGTTTTTTTATTCCACTGGCGGTCGTCGTTCTGGCCCAGTTTGACTTCGCAATGCCGGTTCCGGTCGCCCATCTGTTGTCTCTGCTAACCGAACTGCTGGGTTTGGCCATGCTGGTGGGCCTGCTGTACTTTCTGCTGAGGCGAGTCGGAGCTGCCGAACCGCAAGCCCCCAAAAGAACATTTTTCCCGGTGATGGTGTTGCTTTTTATCATCGTAACCGGATTTATGGCCGAAGGAACGCGTCTGGCGATTGTCCCGGCCGGATTTTCCTGGTCATCTCCGGTGGGATGGCTAATTTCGCTGACTTTACCCGACTCCCCGTTGTTGATGCAAGTGTTGATCCGTTTGCATTTTTTCGCCATTCTGATTTTTGTTGCCGCGTTGCCGTTTACGTTCATGCGTCATTTGGTCGCAAGTTCCCAGAATGTGTACTATAAAAGGCAGGGATTGAGCGGCGCAATGATGCCGGTTTCTCCAGAAGCAGATTCGATCGGCGCCCGCACCATTAAGGATTTTACCTGGAAGCAATTGCTGGAAGCCGAAGCATGTGTTTCTTGTGGTCGTTGCGAGGATAATTGTCCCGCCTCCCAGGCCGGGAAACCCCTTTCACCCCGCAAAGTGATGAGGGATATTCTCAACCAGATGGAAAAGAACGGCGGTAAAAGCCCCGGGTCACAGACCGATGATCGGCTGTTGCTGGCGGAAGCCATCACTGCGGATGAAATTTGGTCCTGCACGTCCTGCATGGCCTGCGTGACCCACTGTCCGGTCTTAATCGAGCCTTTAGACAAAATCATCGACATGCGGCGGTATCAGGTGATGGGTGAAGCCCAACTGCCGGCCGAAGCCCGACCGATGATTCGAGATCTGGAACTCTATGGCGATGTTCAGGGAAAAGGTGTGGCCCATCGGGCTGACTGGGCCATGAACCGGGCGGTCTCCCTGCTTTCCCAGACCCCGGCCCAAACCGAATCCGAGATTGAAATGCTCCTGTGGGTCGGTTGTTCCGGGGCCTTTCACCCCAGGAACCAGGAGACGAGCCGGGCCATGGTGAAGATTCTCAATGCCGCCGGCATCCGTTTTGCCATTCTGGGCAAAGAGGAATTATGTTGCGGTGATCCTGCCCGACGGCTGGGCGACGAAATCCTCTTCCGAAAGCTGGCCCGGGCGAACATCGACCATTTCACACGGTATCAGATGAAAAAAATCGTCACCATGTGCCCCCACTGTCTGAATACGCTGAAAAATGAATATCCGCAACTGGGAAGCACGTTGGAAGTGATGCATGCCACGCAACTGGTCATGGACTTGATCCGCGACAAACGCATCGCCCTGAAGTATCCCGTGGCGGATAAAATGGCCATTCACGATGCCTGTTATCTGGGCCGATACAACCAGGTGTATCAGCCGCCCCGCGATATCTGCCGGGCCGTACCCGGCACCCAGCTCAAAGAAGCGGCGCGGAACAAAGACAGCGGTTTCTGCTGCGGCGGCGGCGGTGGTCGGATGTGGCTGCACGAAAGAATCGGCCAAAACATTAACGTGGTTCGGGCTGAGGAGATGGCGAATACCGGGATCGATTTGATCGGCACGGCCTGCCCCTATTGTCTGGTCATGCTGGACGACGGCGTGAAATCCCTCGAACTGGAAAAAACACCGAAGGTGGCCGATATTATCGACATCGTTGCCGACTCACTGGGTTAGCCACTATTAAAAATCTGTCATCAAACGGGCATGATATGAAAACAATCGTCTTTGCCAAGCAAATTCGACATACCTATGCGCGAACGGGTAGATCGCCCGAATCTCATTTTATCTGCCCCGAAGACGGCATCTACCGCGTCAATCCGCACGATGAAGCGGCCCTGGAACTGGCCCTGCGACTGAAAGATGACTACGAAAACAACACCATCGCGCTGCTCACTTTAGGGCCGATGATCGCCGAAAACGAAATTCGACGATGCCTGGCCACCGGCGCAGACGATCTGTATCAGATCAATGACCACGGGCAATCTCCTTCGGACCGAGATCCCCTCGATCAACCTGACCCGTGGGTCAAAACGGATCTCATGGCCCGGGCCGTAAAAGAACTGAAGGCAGATCTGGTGCTCTGCGGCAAAGAGTCTCTCGATAAAGGCAGCGGTCAAGTGGGAGCGCTGCTAGCGCATCGCCTCGACCTTCCCTTTGTATCAGCCATCACGGATCTTGCCATGAATGAAACCAGCGGCGCACTTCAGGTTCAGCGAAGCGCCGGCCGCGGAGTTCGGGAAATCATCGAATGCCGACTGCCGGCCGTCTGCAGCGTGGATTTGGGTCCGGAACTCCGGCTACCCCAATTTGCCAAACGACAATGGGCCGAGGCCTATGCTCCCCGGCAACTGGATTACGGTGCCGATGTCGATGGCCCCAAAATTGTCTGCATTCGCCGGTTTCAACCGCGTCCCCGCCCGAAAATCGTTTCCGCACCGGACAGCCGTCTGCATGCCTATGACCGCATCATGCAGCTTCTTACCGGCAGCACGGTGGAGAAAAAAGGAGAAATACTCACCGGTAGCCCCGAGTCTCAGGTCGAGGGCATAATCGCTTTTCTAAAAGCCAATGGATTCCTTGAATCGGAAGATGGGGATTAATAACCGCTCCTTGATCTTTCAGCTGAGACCCTCAGCCCGATATCACTGCAGACCGAGCGGCAAGGCGGCGCTGGAGCTGTACTATCGGCTTCCGGTGTAGGGTGGGAGAGCATTCATCGGGTCAACCTCAACCCGGTGCTGTCGCGGATCGTTCATAAACGGATTTGATGCCGGTTAACGGCAGCAAAGCGGGGTATTGGATTTCTTTCCGGGAGATATCGCAGTGGTAGATTCTCTGATGACGTTATCCGGGCAGTTAATCAAAAACGGAATCCGGTTCCGGTGCTTGCGCGCTTCCGGAAAGAAGCAAAAACCCCGGGCTGTCAGCCTCGAGCTCACCCACAGGTGTATCGCCAAATGCATCATGTGCAATATATGGCGGATTCCTGAGGATACCCCGTTGCTGTCCGCCGAAGAATGGCTGGCGCTGCTGTCACGCGATCTGTTTGCCGATGTGGTGGAATTAGATATTACGGGCGGGGAGCCATTTCTTCGATCGGATCTAGCCGATCTGCTGACAGCCGTTTGTAAATTAAAAAAGCGGCATCTGGCATCGCTCAAATCCATTGCCGTTACCACCAACGGGTTCCTGACCCGTCGCGTTCTGGAGGAAAGTCGAAAAATTCTATTTGAAGCCCGACGTCAGGGCGTGGATCTGGTCATGGTCTGTGCCATGGATGCCGTGGGGGAGGTGCATGATGCCGTCAGACGTTATCCCGGGGGCTGGTGCAGGGTCGACCAAACCATTCACGGCCTGAATCGGCTGAGGACGGATTTTTCAAATCTGATCATCGGCTTGAAAACCACAGTGTTGCCGGCAAACGTCGGGCAGCTCCATGCCATCGTCCGGTATGCTGAGAAAAATAATCTTTTTACCATCATTTCCCCCTGCATCATCACCCAAGGCAGGTACTTGAATCCCGACCGCGCGAAAGATTTGGCTTTCACGCCGGAACAGATTCAGGAGATGGCCCGCTTTTTCCAAAAAAAGGCAACCCGGTGGTCTTTTCACGAAAATTGCCTGATCCAATATTTTCAAACCGGCCGGATGAAAAAACCTTGTTCCTGTGGGTTCAATTATTTTTTCATCCGAAGCCAGGGGGCGCTCTTGCTCTGCCCGATAATTGATGCCAGCCCGGGAAACGTGACAGAAACCCCCATCGAAGAGCTGCTGGCATCGAAGGAGGCTGTCCGAATCCGCCGCCATATCGGCCGGTTCCCGAAATGCTGTCAATGCACCGAACCAGGGCTCGAACGATACAGCTTGCCCTATGAAGGATGGACGTATCTTTCTCTGCTGCCGAAAATGGGCAGAAAAAGATTCCTACAAATGCACCACCACATGGGCCTCGATAAATACTTTACATAACCACCCATGTGCTTATTATGTGTCATCGAAACTTGAAAACCGCACAAGTCGTAAAACCTAACCTCAAACCATAAAGCATCGAAAGGAGAAAGCGCATGCCAAAGTACATTATCGAACGCGAATTGCCGGGCGCCGGCGATCTTGGAGACGATCAGATTCGAGGCATTTCACAAAAGTCAGTTCAGGTACTGACCGAATTAGGGCCCCAGATTCAATGGGTGGAGAGCTTTGTCACCGATGATAAAATCTATTGTGTCTATAATGCCCCCAACAAGGAATTGATCGAGAAGCATGCGCAGCAAGGCGGCTTTCCGGCCAACAAAATATCGAAAATCAGACGCAAAATTGATCCGACGAGCGCGGAGGGATAGACCACCACTGACCAATTGAATAATTTCGATTGAATCCGCCTAAGACGGACCAGTTAGGCTCGCCGGCCGGAAAAAAGGCACCGCTTTAATCTTTTTTGCCATTCTGGAAAATCGCGATGAAACAATCCATTGGTGCCAGAGCCCTGATCGTTCCAACACCCGTTTGGGTGGTCGGCACATATGACCAAAAAGGCAAACCGAATGTAATGACAGCTGCCTGGGGCGGGATTTGCTGTTCCAAGCCGCCCTGCGTCGCGATTGCAGTTCAGAAAATCAGGTATACCTATACCAATCTTAAGGAACGCAACGCATTCACGATTTGCGTCCCATCTGTGCAGCATGCCAAGGAAACCGATTACTTCGGCATTACATCGGGCAAAAAATCCGATAAATTTGCAGCCACCGGTCTGACACCAACAAAGAGCAATATCGTAGACGCCCCCTACGTTGAAGAATTTCCGTTGGCCCTGGAGTGCAAACTGATTCACTCCCTCGAGCTGGGTCTGCACACCCTTTTCATCGGAGAGGTGTTGGATATCAAGGCCGACAAAGACATACTCGGCGAAAAAGGACTACCTGACATGCATAAGTTCAAACCGATTATTTACAATCCGGAGATCAGAACTTATTATGCTGTCGGTGAATATCTAGGGAAAGCATTCAGTATTGGTAAAGAAATAAAGTAAGATGAAAAAGAAAAAGGAATTTTTCGACCAATTAGCAGACAAAAATATTATCGGTCATATTAGGTTAATTTTGCTAATGTTATTTACGTTCGGTACGAATCGTATTGTCAACAACGATTTATCAAAAAAATAGCTTGACAGTACTAGACGACTGGTCTATTATACCGACATTTTTCAGAGGTAAAAAAAATCAAATCCCTAATTGGACATGACATGAAACAAGATACGAAAACACATATTTTAGATGTCGGCGCTCAGATCGTCCGCCAAAAAGGATTTAACGCCACGGGTATCCAGGAGGTCTTGGATGAAGCCGGAGTTCCGAAAGGTTCTTTTTATTTCTATTTCAAGAGTAAGGAGGATTTCGGATTGCAACTGATCGACCACTATGCCCATTTCCTTTTTAGCAAGATGGATGAATTTCTGAACGCGAAAGAGGTGGACCCAATTGAACGACTCCAAAATTACTTCGAGTGGTTTCTGGAGTTTTTTGAACAGAATAATTTTATCGGTGGTTGTCCCATCGGCAATCTGTCGCAGGAAATGGGAGATCTAAATGACGCCTTTCGGGAAAAATTGAAAAATGTTTTTGAAAAAATGAAACAGAGATTCTGCCAATGCCTTGATTCCGCAAAACAGCAGAAAGAATTGTCGCCTTCACTCGATATTCAGAAAATTGCTGATTTCATCGTCAGCGGTTGGCAAGGTGCTTTGCTCCAAATGAAGGTCACAAAGAGTACCGTCCCGGTCCGTAACTTCGAGAGAATCATCTTTGGATCGGTATTAAAATCGTAAAGTTTTGTATGATTATAGTCGACCGGTCTATTTTATCTGACTGCAAAAGGACGGTCAATATTTTTCATCAATCAGCGGTATGAAACGTATTATGGTGGCTGACCATACTTATGATTTAGGAAAATACCTGAATAATCTGTATAAGGAGGGTAAAAATGGCTGATCAAAAATCTCATGACAACCCATTGGAATTAAAATTCTCAAGAACCTTTGAGGCGGATCCGGAGTTTGTCTTCAAGGCGTTAACACGTCCTGATTTAATTAAAAAATGGTTTGGCCCGCATGGATATACCTGCCCGGTGGTGGAGGTGGACCTCCGCGCCGGCGGTAATTATCACATCGAAATGCAACCACCGGAAGGAGAAATCATTAAACTCAACGGCATTTACAACTTGGTTGATCCACCAAACGCGTTGACGTACACCTGGCAATGGGATGAACCGGAGGCCATAGAAACTTTAGTGAAGGTGCTATTTAAACCCTCCAGCGATGGTACCGAAGTTTTTGTGGAACAGGGCGAATTTGACAGCGCGGAGTCAAAAGACGGTCATGAACAAGGTTGGTTTGCATCCTTTGACCGGCTCAAAGATGTCTTGCAGGCTTAGACCTAATCCGGGTGAGCCGGGATTTTGTGCGTTAATTTATCTATAATCAGCGGTCATAGTAAATTGCGGTTTATCGAAACCCGAGCGCGTAACCCGAGACTCGTAATCCGCAACTCATTATCTAACAAAGGAGGAAATCATGGTGCAAGATGTTTACCAAAAACTAGCCCATCACCTGGACAACTTGCCAGGCGGTTTTCCTTCCACCGACAGTGGCGTGGAATTGCGCATTCTACGTCGGCTCTTTACTCCTGAGGAGGCCGAGTTCGCGCTGCATCTGACCTTAATCCCCGAAGAGCCCCGGGTTATCGGTCGTCGAGCGAAAATTGCCACAAAAGAGGCGACCAAGCGTCTGGAGGAAATGGCCAAAAAAGGCCTTATCTTCCGAATCGTACCGGAAGGCGGCATACCGCTTTACCAGGCCCTTCAGTATGTTATCGGAATCTGGGAGTTCAACGTTGATAATCTGGACCTTGAGCTGATCCGCGATATGCATGAGTACATCCCGATCCTTTATAACCAGGACGTCTGGAAGAAGGCGCCTCAGCTCCGTACTATCCCGGTAGGACGCAGTATTACGCCGCAGATGGAAATCCTCTCATACGAAATGGCCGAAGAACTCATTGATCACCATAAGAAGTTTGTGGTGGCGCCCTGCATTTGCCGTCGGGAACACGAAATGATGGGCCAGGGCTGCAAAAAGCCCCAGGAGTCCTGCCTTATCTTTGGTATGGGGGCCGATTATTATCAGCGCAACAACATCGGCCGGGTTATCGATAAGAAGGAAACCCTGGAAATCCTCAAAAAAGCCGACAAAGCCGGACTTGTACTGCAGCCCAGTAACGCTCGCGAAATTATAAACATCTGTACTTGCTGCGGTTGCTGTTGCCAGGTGCTCAAGAACCTCAAACGCCACGCCAAGCCAGCCAGCTTGGTTTCGACGCCTTTTGTGGTCGCAGCGAACAGCGAAACCTGCGAGGGATGCGGCGTTTGCGAAAAGCGGTGTCAGATGAACGCGTTGAAACTGGAAGACGAGACCGGGCGTCTGGACACGGACCAATGTATCGGCTGTGGGCTGTGTGTCTCCACCTGCCCGACGAATTCTTTAACGCTTGTCCGGAAGCCGGAGTCCGAACAGCACCAGGTGCCGGCGGATTTGATTAAAGCCTCTATTAAGCTTGGCCAGGAGCGAGGCAAACTGGGGACCTTTAATTTAGTGCAAATGCAGCTGAAGTCGAAATTGGACAGGCTGCTGGCACCGCGAGAACGGTAACTGTTCATAGATTCGAAGGACCGGGATTTCCGTCAAATCTGAACGAAAATGTAAGCCCTGAACCCGTGAACTTTTGCGCTTTACACAAGGAGGGCGTGAATTATAGCTAAAAAAATTTATCACCAATTATGTGTTACGATGGCCATGCGTGGCGGCCGATATCCGGGCATGGATATACCGGAGTTCTACAACCTGGTTCGGGAACTATTCACGCCGGAAGAAGCTAAGGTCTGTGTTGCCCAGCCTCAAGGGTTCAATCCGGCTAAAGTCATTGCCGGGGCGATGGGCAAGCAAGAAGAAGAAGTGGCACCTATCCTTGAAGCCATGGCGGACAAGGGGCTTTGTATCGCTGCCCATGTGGAGGAGACGACTGTATACAGCGGCATTCCTTTTGTGCCGGGTATCTTCGAATTTCAGTTCATGCGCGGCACGCAAACAGAAAAGGACCAAAACCTGGCCAGGCTCATTCATAGCTACAAAAAAGCCTGTGATACTGCCCAAGGACCACCGGCATATACATTTCCGCCTACCCGGGTTATCACCGTTAACCGGAAAATCAAAGCCGGGAATAAAGTCCACACCTACGATCAAGTCGCATCTTATATTGAGAGGTATGATCCGCTGGCCGTGAGCACCTGTTTCTGCCGCCACCAGGCAAAGCTGATCGATGAAAAAGACGATTGCGGGAAACCCAACGATGTTTGTATGATGTTTGGCAAGGGTGCTCAATTTGTCATTGATAGAAATATTGGACGCCAAATTACCAAAGAAGAGGCCAACGAGATCCTGAGACAAACAGAAGAAATCGGCCTCGTCCACGCCACCCTCAATCGTCAGGAAATCGATTTTTTATGCAACTGCTGCACATGTCATTGTATGATCTTAAAAACAGCTCTCGCTCAGCCAAAACCGGGTGTTGCTCTTAATTCGGGTTTTCAGCCGGTCTGGGACGCTGCCCTTTGCACGGCCTGCGAGACCTGTATTAACCGATGTCCGTCGAAAGCCCTGAGGTTGGGAGACGATGATGTGCCGGAAGTGAATCTGGATAGTTGTTTCGGATGCGGGGTCTGCGCATCAGGTTGTCCGGAGGAGGCCATTGGATTGGACGAAAGACCGGGCATTTTAGCCCCACCGGTTGATCAAAAGGCCTTAAAAGCTGCCATGCAAGCAAGATAGACTTGATTAAATCGGCTCCGAACCTTGCCTTTGGATCGGAATATCGAGGCCGTGAATGACCGGATGAAGTTGGATGAAAAAACTTAAATGATGAGGTTTTGCTGGGGTTGCTTGAATGGATCTGGAAGCTTTGAGCAGGAAATTGATTTATTCAAAATTATCTTTCCCTATAGCATGGCATGCGTTCAACCACCTTAGATGCTTTGGGTTAAATTGCCGTATAAGCTGCGTCTATTTACCTATTTCGGTTTCCTGGGAAGATGGAGAAGCAATTTTCTGAATAATCATCCGCAAATCCTCGCATGCAATAGGCTTTTTGACCACCCGATCAACGCCGCCGTCAATTAATTTCGCAGGGTCAAGCTCCTTTTCCAAACCGGTATAGAGCAGGAACGGTATTTTCGGTTTACTTTGACCTTGACAATATTCTTTGATTTCCCGTCCGACTTCCAGGCCGTCCATATGATCCATGCCCAAATCGCAAAGGATCACGTCGATGGCATGCTGTCGAATTGCGCGGAGACCCTCCTCGGCGGTAAGCGCGGTTACGACTTCAACTTCGGTATCTTCAAAATACATCTCCATCATTTTGAGGATATTGATTTCGTCATCGATAATGAGAAAATGTAATTTATGCTTATTGACCGGTTCTGGTTTGTGGAGTTGTTCTACATCCGGTGGTTTCGCCAGGGGCAAAATAATGGTGAAGGAAGAGCCCTGCCCCGGAAGACTCTGTACATGCATTTCGCCGTGGTGTTTTTTTATAATTCCATAGCAGGAGGATAGGCCCAGCCCACTGGATCTGGATCCCTTGGTCGTGAAAAAAGGCTCAAAGATGCGTTGAAAATGTTCTTCCTGTATACCATATCCGGTATCGGATATATTCAGGTGGATCTGGCCATTGAGGTGCGATGTGGTAATTGTCAGAAAGCCGCCAAGAGGCATGGCTTCAAGACCATTTTTGAGCAAATTCACCAGGACTTCATAAAATTCAGAGGGCCTACCCTTCACGAAGTTCGTTCTACCCTTAATATGGTTTATTCGATATTTGCCATGGCCAGAAGGCGCCTTCCAAAGTGGTTTGGTCAGTTCAATTGCCTCCTGAATTATTTCATCCAAGTTAAATATCTGAGATTGCTCTAACGCGCGGGTTTTCACGAGCGTGAAATCTTTAATGCGCCGTACGACGTCGGCACCTCGCTGGGAAGCATTCAAAATGTTCCAAATGGCTTGCTGGCATTCTCTGATTTTACCCTCGTCCAGCTTGGTCAATGCGGCTTCCGCCCCGCTCATAATCATTTGTAGCAGGTTGTTAAAGTTGTGAGCAACCCCACTGGCCATTTCACCTACGGCCGAAAGCCGCTCAGACTTAATCAGGGTCTCTTCCATCATTTTTCGGGTGCTGAGGTTGCGTGCCACACTTAATACGGCCATCTGTCCCTTGTAACTAATTTCACGCGCATGAAATTCAAACGGAATCGTCTCACCTCTTTTGGTCTTTAAATCAAGTTCAAATTGAACCGTCTCACCGTTTCGGATGCGCTTGCCGGTTTCAGCTAAAATGCCATATTGAGCCCGCTGGGCAAGATCTTTAACAGACAATTGCAACAGTTTTTCGCGTTCATATCCAAAACATTCACAGGCCACATCATTGACCTCCAAAAATCTCCCTCTCGGATCAATAATAAAAACTGGATCACTGACGCTCTTAAAGAGTTCTTTATAGCCGGCGAGTGCATCTATTTGTTTTCGCTGAGTAACATCCCGGACAAGCGCAACAAAGCCTTGCTTGTTTTCGTATCTCACCGGTGCGCCCGTTATTTCGGTAACCGCGACACTGCCGTCTTTCTTGACAAAACGACGCTCTTGAATGTGCACCGAGCCGTCATCGATGGCCTTTTGGATATTTTCGGGTATGCCTTGGGCACCCGGTTCGAGAACATCTTCCACTTTCATGGAAAGAAGCTCCTGGCGGGAATAACCCAGCCATTCAACGGTAAAAGAATTGCTATCCAGAATCCGGTGTGTTTCTATATCGATAATATAGATAGCTTCCGGAGCGTTTTCGAATATGGCACGAAAGTTTGATTCGGATATCTTAACCTGTTCCAAATTTTGCTCATATTCGGCGCTTGCCTCCTTGAGCAAATTGGTTAGAATGTCGGATTTTCTCTCCGATACCTCAAGCAATTCCTTCAATTCTTCAATTTGTACCGAAGCGCGTTTGGTTCTGTCCATGTTTAAACCCCAATGACAGATATCGTCGCTGTTTCGTTGTGCAGTAGACTGGGCCTGTCGCAACTAACGCGACAGAATTCGCCATACGTGTAAAACCCCAAGATTGGGACCTGGTCGCCGAAAACTTGACGAACACGATCCAATTCCTCCTGAGTGCGTTGACCCAGGACAATCTTACGGGCCATGCAAGAATAAAAAAAGACGATTGCCGGATTCGAATCTGCCACTTCAGCTTCAGCCAGACGGGCAGCTTCTGTGGTGGCTTCTAATATGGAATGATTGTCGCCGCATGTCAATTGCACCATAGCACCTTCAGGGATTTCGCCGGCAAATTGAATCGATCCTTCCTGACGATCTACGGACATGGTCGCCCGTAAAAGATAATAACTGCGTGAGTCGTCATCCAGGCATGTGCCGACGATACCTAAAGGGTATTCAACACCCACGGCGGGTAATTTTTTAGCATGTTTGCCCAGAAAACGTTCATAGACTTGTAGAGCCGATTCGCCGTTCAATTCATATAAAATGTTTTCGGAAGCTCGCGTGACCTTTTTGGGCAGCCCAATCGGTGACCACCCACTGCGAACCCCTGTACCCAACTGAAAATCACCCGTAAATCCAATGGCTACCGCTGCATCGGTTAATATGTTGCTTCCCGCAAACTGCCAAGTCTGCTGGAATTTGCCATCATCTCCGGCTGTACCGCCTGAAATCGGAACCGCTTCTCCCAAAACAGAGGCCATCCCGCGTAGAATTGCGCAGCCATTACCCTTAATACCGTCTGAAAAAAGCTGCACATATTGAACCTTCGGTGAAAATTTTGCGGCTATCTGTTTGCCGGCCAGTTCGCCGTCCCGGCTGAGATTTTTTGCGTACGCAACTCTAAATTTAATTTGATCGGAAACAATGCCACCCAAAACAGCGGAACCATTATGGTATCCTCTGCACGACATTTCTCCATCAGTGGTGCATCCGATAATATTTTGGGTGCCGACTGCTTCACTAATTCCCTGCAGCAAGCCATCCAATCCGTCTTTGGCGGCACAAAATAACCAGCAAGCATCGGGGGAATGACCCAGCTCCCTTTGCAAGTCCATCCCCAGACTTTCCCCAATCCGTCGTGAAAAATTTTTATTCGAATAAACGGTTGCAGCCTTGAACATCAGGTTCTTCTCCTTTAAACTGCGCTTTTAATGAATCAATTGTCGATTTAACCACCACCGACAGGTGGAAAAATTCCGATTCTCTCACCGCCATGTAAGACCGTATGGAGACCACCTCGAACGCCATCGATAAAAATAAGCTTGACCTGTTTTTCGGGTAGTCCCAATTTAGCAATTAGCTCACCCACCGTTGTGCCAGGTTGTATTGAATAATTTTCGGCTTGAGCCTGCACTAACCGCCGCAGAGTAGCAAATAATTTAAGGTTGACCTGAACTTCCATTTTAATGCCTTATTATTGAAAGTTTCATTATTCCCATTGTATCGCAGTAAAAATGATAACAATTATTTTTTAAAAATTTCAACACAGTTTTTAAATTTATCCAACTAAAAGGGAGACCTGGCAAAGGTCTCCCTTTAGAGATCAAATGGCGTTGCTACGTGCATTACCAGTTAAAGACCTGATCCAGATCTTCATCGTCGACCAGAAACGTAATGTCGTGTGGCGGCAATTTCTCCTTTTTAAAGTATTCGGGCAGCCGATCGTCTTTGGCAGTAAAACCGGCGGCCAGATTAAACTCGCGTTCATTCTTCAAAATGGATTGGCCCAGCGCGGTGACATCATCGCCTGTCAGACTCAGAC
>CAJHYI010000417.1_pt1 | contig 22712 bp, 18 predicted proteins | sample 9198771 | NCBI WGS metagenome assembly CAJHYI01 (sample SAMEA7708367, study PRJEB35096) | sediment metagenome | biome: marine neritic benthic zone biome [ENVO:01000025]; feature: sediment [ENVO:00002007]; material: shallow marine sediment [ENVO:03000034] sea grass bed [ENVO_01000059] ...
GGGCTAAAAAGGCAGCGTTGGTGTTGGAATCGTCTCCACCGACAATAACCAGGGCGTCTAAATCGAGTTTAGTACAAGTTGTTTTGCAAAGCGCCATCTTATCAGGGGTATCGATTTTGGTCCGACCGGTTTTGATCATGGTAAAGCCACCCAGGTTGCGGTAAGCGTCTACTAGATCGTCGTTGAGTTCGAGCACTTCGTTTTCAATAATCCCATCGGGGCCGATCAAAAATCCGTAAACCCTGGATTTGTTATTGGCCTGTTTAACCGCATCATAAAGACCGGCAATAACATTATGCCCGCCGGGGGCCGGCCCGCCGGAAAAGACAATGCCGATGTTTCGTTTCCGCTTATATGTTTTGGCAAAAGACGCACCAGCAGTGTTGCAGCCCTGGATTTTCTGAACCCGATTGTCGATAATATCGGGCAGCTGTTTTTGGGCTTCCTTATCCACCGTGAATGTAAATTCATCTGCTTGCTGCAGGCGCGTAAATTCTTGGGAAAATGCGTTGCAGACCGGCGGTGCATATTGCCTTCTGTCCAGCAGCTCGGAATTCACATTGTCAGTGACTTTTAAGACTTTGGGGTGCTTTAAAAGATCGTTGATTTTAATTGGCTTTGTTCCTGGCATAGATATCTCCGCAAAATTAGATTCGTTGGATTCAATTCAATGTGGCCGTCATCACTGTCGTTTTACCGAACCTCATCCGAGGGTGTCAATATTATTTGCATTAACGAAACATTTTCAGGGGTATCGATTTTGGTCCGACCGGTTTTGATCATGGTAAAGCCACCCAGGTTACGATAAGCGTCTACCATTTCATCGTTGAGTTCGAGCGTTTCGTTTTCGATAATTCCATCAGGGCCGATCAAAAATCCGTAAACCCTGGATTTGTTATTGGCCCGTTTAACCGCATCATAAAGACCGGCAATAACATTATGTCCGCCGGGGGCCGGCCCGCCGGAAAAGACAATGCCGATGTTTCGCTTCCGTTTGTATGTTTTGGCAAAAGACGCATCAGCAGTGTTGCAGCCCTGGATTTTCTGTACCCGATTGTCGATAATATCGGGCAGCTGTTTTTGGGCTTCCTTATCCACCGTGAATGTAAATTCATCTGCTTGCTGCAGGCGCGTAAATTTCTGGGAAAATGCATTGCAGACCGGCGGTGAATATTGCCTTCTTTCGAGCAACTCGGGATTCACATTGTCGGTGACTTTTGACACTTTGGGGTGCTTTAATAGATCATTGGTTTTGATTGACTTTGTTCCTGGCATAGATGTCTCCGCAAAATTAGATTCGTTGGATTCAATTCAATGAGGCCGTCATCACTGACGTTTTACCCAACCTCATCCGAGGGTGTCAATATTATTTGCAATAACAAAACATTTTCAGAGGTATGCACCCGGCAAACCGGATCTTTTCAGAATATGGCGATTTGAATGTCATTTAATGGTTGAATGGCTTTGATTAACAGAACTTGATTTAAAAAAACGACTTGCCATTTATGATGATTGTGATAAGTAGGCATCGTTTATAGCCGCAGCATTCCGAAGTGCAAAGGCCAACTATTCCAAAACAGAAAACAGTTTTCAATGCTACTGGTAAGGGGCGGAATCGTTAGCCGTTTATTCCCCTGAAAGTAATTTTTAACCCAATAAGGAGGAGGTTCAGCATGAAAAAAGTAATGGTATTGAGTTTGGTGGCGCTGTTTGCCACCGGGTTTATTTTTAGTGCATCGGTGTTTGGCGCTGACATCAACCTTGCCAAAAAATCCACGATTGAAAAAATCCTGAAAAGAGGTGAGCTTCGCGTCGGCTTTGAATCCGGCTACATTCCGTTTGAAATGACCAATAAAAAGGGAAAATTTATCGGGTTTGACATGGATTATGCCCGCCGAATGGCCAAAGAAATGGGTGTTAAATTCGTGCCGGTCAATACCGAATGGGACGGCATCATCCCGGCTCTGATGACCGACAAGTTCGATATCATCATGGGGGGTATGACCATCACCCAGGAAAGAAATCTGAAAATTAACTTTGCCGATCCTTACATCGTTGTCGGGCAGACGATCCTGTTGAATAAAAAACATGCGGGTAAAGTCAAATCTTACAAAGACCTCAACGATCCCAAATATATCCTCACCTCCCGGCTGGGAACCACCGGCGAACAGGCCATTAAAAAATTAATCCCCAAGGCCACTTACAAATCATTTCAAACCGAAGCCGAAGCCGGTCTTGAAGTGATCAACGACAAAGCGGATGCCCTCGTATACGACCTGCCGTTCTGTGGATATTTATATGGCAGCCAGGGCAAAGGCAAAACGATTTTTTTGGATGAACCTTTCACCTATGAGCCGTTGGCCTGGGCCATCAATAAAGGCGATCCGGATTTTATGAACTGGCTCAATAATTTTTTGCGCCAGACCAAAGGTGACGGTTTCTATGATCGTCTTTACCAGAAGTATATCATCGGTACAGACTGGGAAAAAGAGCTGAAATAATCCATCCGTGTAATTTAATTTTTTTTCCCGGATGTTAACAGGCCGGTCCAGTTGCTAATAGGGCCTGGCCGGCCTGTTGCATAACGGAAATAAAGATCGGGTTATTTCACGAACTTCCAGCGAATATTACACGCAACGCCAACCTTATTAAAACCACAAAAACGAGCTATGGACAAATCAGGAAAAAAGCAGCCTTTGGTCAGGGCTCCTACATATTATACCTGGGTGGGCGTCTTCATTTTATTTATGGTGACGATGATCGGTGTATTTTATTGGGCCACCCAAAAAATCGAGTATATCTGGCGCTGGAACCGGGTTCCGATTTATTTCGTCTACAAAGATACAATACAGATCACTTCCGAAATAGATGGAGACGTCGAGTCGATCAAAATCCAGGATAAAAAAGCTACGATCACCATAAAAGGCCTTGATGGCAGTGAATCTTATCAAGTGCCGGCCGCCGGTATCAATGTTGAAGAAAATGAAATGATATCCATCGGCGATACACTGGCGACGTTTACGGAGTGGAAACCCGGACTTCTGCTCATCGGGCTGTGGATTACCCTCAAAATCAGTGTAATTGCAACCATTTTGGGGGTAATTATCGGCATCATCGGTGGTCTTTCGCGTATTTCATCAAATCCCGCATTGAAATGGACTACGATTATCTATGTTGAAATTATCCGCGGCAGCCCTTTATTGGTACAAATTATCATCTGGTATTTCGTGCTGGGAACGGTGATCAATCAACTGCTGTCTGCTTACGGACTGGGCAGGCTGCCGGCCTTGTGGTACGGGGTGGCGTCTCTGGCCTGCTTCGCCGGCGCTTATGTTACCGAAATTGTCAGGGCCGGCATCCAATCCATTCACCGCGGACAGACAGAAGCGGCCCGTTCGCTTGGAATGTCCTATGCCCAATCTATGCTGCATATCATCCTTCCTCAGGCCCTGCGCCGCATCTTACCTCCGCTGGCAGGCCAATTTATTAGCTTGATCAAAGATTCTTCTCTGCTGGGCGTGATTGCGATTCGCGAATTGACCAAGGCGGCCAGGGAAGCAGTTACCGCCAGCTTGCAGCCCTTTGAAGTGTTTTTTATGCTGGCGGCGCTGTATCTGGTATTAACCTTCACGCTTTCAATGATCGTTCAACGACTTGAAAAAAGGATGGCAATCCAGTGATTGATGTGCAGAATATATATAAAACTTTTTGGGTGCCCCACGAGGTTAAAGCCCTGGTTGATGTTTCGACCAAAATCGAGGCCGGCGAGGTGGTGGTGGTCTGCGGTCCTTCCGGATCCGGTAAAAGCACGCTTCTCAGATGCCTCAATCGTCTGGAGAAGGCCGACTCCGGCCACATTTTTATCGACGATGTTGATGTGCTCAATCCTAAAACGAATATCAACAAGCTGCGGGCCGAAGTGGGAATGGTATTCCAGTCGTTTAACCTTTTTCCACATAAATCAGTGTTTGACAATATTACCCTGGCCCAAAAAGTAGTCCGCAAACGCTCTACGGCAGCCGCCAGGGAAAAGGCCGATTTTCTGCTGAAAAAGGTCGGTATTCATGACAAATCCGGCGCCTATCCGGATAATTTATCCGGTGGTCAACAGCAGCGGGTCGCCATCGCGCGCGCCCTGGCCATGGATCCCAAGGTCATGCTGTTTGACGAACCGACCTCTGCGCTGGATCCTGAAATGATCGGCGAAGTGCTGGATGTTATGAAAACACTGGCCAAAGAGGGCATGACCATGGTGTGCGTTACCCATGAAATGGGGTTTGCCCGCGAGGTTGCCGATAGCGTGATCTTTATGGATGAAGGCGCCGTTGTCGAAGTCGGCAGCCCCGAACACTTTTTTAAAAATCCCACGCACGAGCGCACCAAGCTATTTTTGAGTCAGATCCTTTAAACTACAAAACAATATCAAAATTCAAAATTTCTAATTCCTAAACAGAAGAGTATTAACAATTATTCAAAATTTCGGAGTCAGCTTTTTAGATTTTTGAAATTAGATATTCGGATTTGTTTCGGATTTAGCGCTTCGAATTTCGGAATTTTCAATTTCCGATTCCACCACATCTTGTACTCAAACCTCTAAAATTATACCTTAACTTGTGTTTTTCCTTTACAAGCCGCCCACTTCCTGATATGATTTGCCATTGAAAATCAGAACAGTTTTTCCCATCTGCTTGCAAGCCAAAATTTGCCTGAAAAAGATTTGGAGGGTAAATCTAAGGCTTTTTTTACCCCAATGATCGTAAACAAGATGAAAACAGGGGTAGAGATAGAAGAAACCGGCGTCGGCCTGCTATCAAAAAGCAAAGCACCAGAAAAGATACGCTTGTGCGATAGAATGATCTGAGGAGATCTTGATATATGAAATTAAAAAAGCTTGAAATTACCGGGTTTAAATCCTTTTACGATAAAGCCGGAATCGCATTTCCAATGGGCGTCTCGGCGGTGGTCGGTCCCAACGGTTGCGGTAAGAGTAATATCATCGACGCTTTGAGATGGGTTATGGGCGAACAAAGCGTCAAGCAGCTGCGGGGCAAGACAATGGAAGATGTCATCTTTTCGGGGGCCAATGGCAAGCCGCCGTTAAATATGGCCGAAGTATCGTTAACTCTGGCAAACGATAACGGGGATAGCCCCGAAGAGCTAAAAGACTTTACCGAAATCAACCTCACCCGTCGCCTCTATCGCTCCGGAGAAAGTGCTTTTTTTCTAAACAAACAACCGTGCCGGTTGAAAGACATTCACAATGTCTTCTGGGGCAGCGGGCTGGGCTCAAAATCCTACGCTATCATTCAGCAGGGTAGAATCGGCGCCATTACCGATGCGAGCCCGGATGAGCTTCGCTTTTTTATTGAAGAGGCCGCCGGCGTTACCCGTTATAAGAACCACAAGAACGAAGCGCTGCGCAAAATTGAGGCTACCAAAAACAATCTATTGCGCGTTACAGACATTATCCTGGAAATTAAGCGCCAGATGGCCAGCCTGAAGCGACAGGCCCGCAAAGCCAAAATTTACAATAGTTACCATGTACAGATTAAGGCCTTTGAGACATTTCTCGGCCTGCATTATTACGAAGATTACGCCCGCAACATTCAAGAATCCGATACCCTGCTGCGTGAACTGCAGGATTTGGATATCAGCCATACCACCGAGATTAAAAAACTGGATGCCTCAGTTGAAGAAATCAAACTCAAACGCTGGCAAAAAAACCAGGAAATATCCGAACAAAAATCGGATCAATACGAAACCCAGCGTAATATCGACCGTACCGAAAATGATCGGGTTCATTTGCGCAGTGAAGTCAAAAGATTATCCGAAGAATCCGCAGAGCTGACAGCCGTGCGTGTTGACCTGGAAGAAAAAAATCAGGAAATGCTTGCTGAAATTGATCAGGTTAAAAGAGAAACGGCTGAGGTGAATGAAGAGATCGCTGTTAAAAAAACCAAGATCAACCAGGAAAATGCGTCCAGTGAAGCAGTAGCTAAAAAATTAGCAGCACTTAATCAAGATCTGGAATCCAACAAAGCCCGCTTAATGGACCTTATCGCCCGTGAGGCACAGTACAAAAACATCTACCAGACCACCATTAATAATAAAGAAAGTTTGCAAAAACGCCTGGCACGGGTTGCTGAAGACGAAACCCAGGCCCAGAAACAAATCCACGCGGCTCGCGGGCAGGAAGAAACAGCCCGCGAACAGCTGGCGATGATAAAAGGCGATATTCATGATCTGGAAGAACAAATCGTCGCAACCAGCAGCCAGCTGGAACAAAAAAACAGCGCTCTCGGCAAGCAGGTCAAAGTGACCCGGACACTTGAGCTGGAACGCAATACAATTAAATCCAATTTAAACACCCTGAAGAAAATGGCCGACGATTTTGAGTGGTATCGCGACGGTGTCAAGGCGATCATGAAGCCCGGCAACGCCGATGAGCCCGCCGTCACTTCGAACTTATCCGAAAAAATTGTCGGACTTATGGCGGATATTATCGAGGCGAAACCGACCTTTGAAGCCGCTGTGGAAGCGGTGCTGGGTGATGCGCTCCAGTACATTATTGTTAAGGACCAGGATGCGGGCCTCGAAGCCATCGATTTTTTGCAGACTCGCAAAGCCGGCCGCAGCGGCTTCATCCCGATTTCGGCGATGACGCCGGCCGATAACCTTCAGACGGATGCCCCCGTCTCCGGGCAACTGCTGTTAGACCAGATCACCGTAAAGCCCGGTTATGAGGACATTGTCAGGGCTCTGCTGGGCCATGTTGTCTTCACCGAAAATATGTCCGATGCCATCCAGATGCATAATCGCAACGGCGTCTCAAAGACAATTGTCACCAAAAACGGCAATGTCATATCGACGCAGGGTTTTCTGATTGGCGGCAGCAAAGACAAATTAAACGGCATTCTGGCCAAAAAGCAAGAGCTTAAAGAGCTGAGCCGTCAATCCACCAAACTCGACCGGAAACTGGCGCAGGCCGGCTCGGACCAGAGCAGATTGGAATCAGAGGCGCGCCAACTTGAAATTCAACTGCAAAAACTTACCGAACAAAAAAATAGCGCCACAAAAAACGAGATCGAGGCCGAAAAAGAACTGGTGCGAGCTTCTGAAGAGCGCAAAAATGAAGAGCGTCATCGTGAAATCGTGATGCTGGAAAAAGAACAGCTGCAGGGTGAAGCCAGCGATATCGATGCCGAAATGACCAAGTATAATTCGGCCCTGGCAGACCTGTCCGCTGAAGTTCAAGCGGCTCAAAATAAAGTATCGAATATTTCCGCATCCATCAGTACGGTTTCAACTGAATTGGAACAATACCAGCAAAAGGTTGTTGATCTGCAATTGCAGCTAACGGCGCTCAATGCGAAATTGGAAAATGCCAGCAACAGCTCCCGGCGACTAATCGAATTTCATAGCGACAGCTTAAATCGACTCGAGCAGCTTGGACAGGAAATTCGCTCCAAACAGCAAAAGGAAGAAAACGCCAAACAGCAAATTGTCGAATACGATCGTAAACTCTCCGAACTGTATCAAAACATGAAGGCCCTTGATCAATCCCTTAAGAGCAACGAGGCCCATTACCAGGTTATTGATACACAGCTCCAGGACAGCGACAGCAAAATATCGCAAATAAGAAGCGAACGTGAACAGGTGCTGGAAAAAGTCCGGCTGTTAGAGCTGGAGCAATCCGAGCGCAAAATAAAGAAAGACAATATTGCCGGCCGGTTGGAAGAAAAATACCGGACATCGTTTGCGGTAATAAAAAACGAGTTCAATCAGGATACAGAAGCGCTCGAGCTGACTGAGGGAAAAACCATTGAACAAATGGAGACGGAGCTGGCGGCCGTTCAAACTAAAATAGATCGAATCGTTGATGTCAATTTAGGTGCCATTCGAGAATACGAGCAACTGAAGGATCGCTTTGATTTTCTTAAAGAACAACGCGATGACCTGGAACGCGCCATTGAAGATCTGCACAAGGTGATCAAGAAAATTAATGTCATCACACAAAAACGCTTTCTGGAAACCTTTGATCTCATCAATGAAAAATTAAATGAAGTCTTTCCCAGGCTTTTTGGCGGCGGTTTGGCCAAGCTTATCTTAAAAGACCCCCATCTGCCGCTAGAGACCGGTGTGGAGTTCATGATCCATCCGCCGGGTAAAAAGCTAACCCGCTTAAGCCTCCTTTCGGGCGGCGAAAAGGCCTTGGCCGCAATTGCATTTATATTTTCGATCTTTTTGATCAAACCGGCGGCTTTCTGTCTTCTGGATGAAATCGATGCGCCGTTGGATGACGCCAATGTTTTCCGATTCAATGATTTGCTTAAAATTATTGGGGAAAAATCCCAAATCGTTATGATCACACACAACAAGCGCAGCATGGAATTTGCCGATACGTTGTTTGGGATTACAATGGAAGAAAAGGGCATATCCAAGATTGTCTCCGTCAACTTTGAGGCCGCGCACTCCTCCAATTAAAGCCAGGGCGCCCGACATCCACCGCCTTTAAAATCACTCAGCGTAAAATTGGGCTAACTCTAATATTTACGAATGTTTAAATGTCATGATGAAGATTTCGAATCCGCCTGCTCGCCTTGCTCACATGGCGGGCGAGTTCGTGATCTTCGTGTTCTTCGTGGTGAATCGCAGGATAAAAATTGATTAGAGACAAGAAATGATTTTTGGCAATTCAAAAAAAAATAAACTGGATCCCGAAAATTCTTTATCAGAATTGCCTGAAAATGGCGCTGAAAAGCGAGATCCACTGCCTGCCGCTGAAACGTCCGGCGGATATTTTCGACGGTTAAAGGATCGCCTATCGAAGACCCGCAAAACGTTCTCCGGTGGTTTTGATAAAATTTTTTCACATAAACAACGAATCGATGACGATCTTCTTGAAGAGCTTGAGGAATTATTGATTACATCGGATATCGGGGTTCAAACGGCTCTGGCGCTTGTGGAAAAGATCACGGCATCGAAAATCTCCGGTGCGGATGAAATCAAATCCTTGCTCAAAGCTGAAATTCTGTCCATTCTTGCACCTCAGACAGCGGAGCCTGAAAAACCGTTGACTTCACCTTGTGTCATGATGGTGGTCGGTGTGAACGGTACCGGCAAAACCACAACTATCGGCAAACTAGCTGCCCATGCAACACGGTCTGGCCAAAAGGTGCTGATCGGTGCCGCGGACACCTTCCGGGCTGCCGCCATTGATCAACTCATGATCTGGGCTGATCGCGCAAAAGCGGATATCGTCAAGCATAAAGAAATGGCAGATCCGGCCGCAGTTGCGTTTGATGCAGTTGAAGCCGCGAAAGCCCGCGGTGCCGATCTGGTATTGATTGACACCGCCGGCCGCTTGCATACCAAAGTAAATTTAATGGAAGAATTAAAAAAAATAAAACGCGCCATTTCAAAAACAATACCGGATGCCCCCCATGAGGTGTTACTGATTTTAGATGCAACCACCGGCCAAAATGCCTTGTCGCAGGCCGAACTATTTAATGACGCCCTTGGCGTTACGGGTTTGGCACTGACCAAGCTGGATGGCACAGCCAAAGGCGGCATCGTCATCAGTATTTGCAACACCCTAAAAATACCTTTAAAATATATCGGTATCGGGGAACAGATTGAAGATTTGCAAAAATTTGATGCTGCCAATTTTGTTGATGCGCTGCTCTAAAAATGACCTTTGCCGTATTGGGCGAACAGTATTTGCATGCCGCCTAACTTTAAAATTTGTTAAAAAATTGAGAACCCTTTTTCTGTAAATGCTGTTATGCAGCCGTTCAACGAGAATTATTTTAAAAAAAGTGTTGTAAAATGTAGATTTCTGTTGACATCGATTTTATCTTTCTATATGGAAACAGGCAAATAGGCGCTCGGTTTGTATTAACCATAACGAAAGACCAATAAAACTAGAAGGGGGTAAAGCATTATGACAAAGGCAGAACTGGTAGAAAAAGCGGCTAAAGATGCAAAAATTTCAAAGGTTGCAGCTGCAGCTGCACTCAACTCGTTTATGGACGGTGTGACCAAAGCACTGAAGAAAAAGAGCGGCAAGGTTACGCTGGTCGGCTTCGGCACTTTTCAGAAAGTTCGTCGTAAAGCCCGCAAAGGACGCAATCCGCAAACCGGCGCGCCGATCAAAATTAAAGCCGCCAACGTGGTTAAATTCCGACCCGGCAAAAAACTCAGAGACGCCGTTTAAGCAAAACCAAAGAACAAACGGGCGATTTATGGTTTATATAAGTCGCCCTTTTTATTTCCACCAGCCCCGTTGATTTATAGTGGCTGTTAAAAAAACGTTTCTGTATTCCAACGTTTTTTTCTACAAACACTTATACCCCAATTGCGTAATTCGGAACATTATTATGAAAAGCGGTACAAAAATCAACGGGGCTTTTTTCGTTAATCGTTTTTCAAAAATGCAACTGAGATTCTCGATTTTCGTCGGTCGCTACATGAAAACGTGCGCTCCCCGTAAATCCCTAATAACGGATAACCAATAACAATTAACATTTAATAGGTGATGTCGAAGCGCTTATACTCCCCGGTAAAATCCTGCCAGTTCAGGTCCACATTTTCAACGACCGCCAGATTGGGCCCTTCCTGGCACCATTGCAGAACGGCATCAACAGCCTGCTGCCCGCCTTCAAAAACAGCTTCGACCGTGCCCTCGGGCCTGTTACGAACCCAGCCCAAAACGTTAAACCGTTCCGCAGCGCGCTGCGTTTCAACCCGAAAAAAAACGCCCTGAACCCGCCCGGATATTACGACATGGGCGCGCACCTGTTTTTCCATGCGAACCTCCCTGTGCTTCGCGCAGCAATGCGCAAGCCGCTGATTCTAATCAGCCAGCAGCTTTTTAAGGGTCTCCCCATCAATAATTTTCACCCCGAGTTTGCGGGCGCGGTCAAGCTTTGACCCCGGAGCGTCACCGCCAACCACAAAGTCCGTATTGCCACTGACGGACCCGCTGACCTTACCGCCGGCAGCTTCGATCAATGCCTTGGCCTGGGAACGGGAATAATTTTCAAGCTTACCGGTCAGTACAAAAACCCGGCCGTCGAGTTTGCCGGCCCTCTTTGGGGCGGATGCTTCCAATTTGACACCGCCGGCCAAAATCTGATCGATAATACGCCGATTACGCTTCTGCTCAAAAAAACGGATGATACTTTCGGCCACCGTCGGTCCGATGCCGTCAACGGCCTCCAGCTCTTCCCGGGAGCAGTTCATTAACGGGTCCAGCTCAATAAAATAGTCGGCCAGCACCGCCGCCACGTGTTCACCGACATGCCGGATCCCCAGAGCAAATAGAAAACGGGCAAAAGTGATGGATTTGGCGTTTTCGATGGCGTTTTTCAAATTCGCTGCTGATTTAGCGCCCATTCGCTCCAACTGGCTGAGGACATTTTCATCCAGCTTAAATATATCGGCAAACGAAGATAACAATTCTTTATCTACCAGCTGATCAACAAGCTTATCGCCCAGGCCGTCAATATCAAAAGCGCCCTTTGAAGCAAAATGTTTGATCCGTTCTTTAACCTGAGCAGAGCAGCTCGAGTTGATGCAGCGCGTCGCAGCCTCCCCTTCCATGCGGATCACTGGAGAATTACAGATCGGGCACGCTGTGGGCATCTTAAATGCGGTTTCACGCCCATCGCGCTTTGACACAATAACCTTGACAATCTCCGGGATAACGTCTCCGGCTCTTTGCACCAGGACATGGTCTCCGATGCGGACGTCTTTTTTTTCGACTTCATCTTGATTGTGAAGGGTCGCCCGGCTGACTCGAACCCCGCCAACGTTTAGCGGCTTCAGATGAGCAACCGGCGTTAATACACCGGTACGGCCGACCTGGACCTCGATGGCTTCGACGGTTGTTGTTTCCTGTATGGCTTTAAATTTGTAAGCAATGGCCCATCTTGGGCTTCGAGAGGTCGCCCCCAACTGCTGCTGCTGGGAAATACGGTCGACCTTCACCACAACGCCATCGATGTCATAAGCAAGCTGATGGCGTCTTTTGCTCAGCTCCCGGTAATAATCCAGCGCCGCCTCAATGGTAATGCCGGAACGAATAAGCGGATTTATTCTGAAACCCCATTGCTTTAAAGCTTCAAGGAGCTCTCCGTGCGATTCAAAAGCTGTGTCTTCAACAAGCCCGACCCCATAGAAAAAAACCTCCAGCGGCCGGGTGGCGGTAATTTTTGAATCCAACTGCCGTAAAGATCCCGCCGCAGCATTTCTGGGGTTGGCAAACGGCGACTGATTCTGAAGGAGGCGTTTCTGGTTCAAGCTTTTAAAGGCTTCCAGACCGATAAATACTTCGCCTCTGATTTCACATCTGGGCGGAATTGCTCTCGAAGAATCCGGTTGCATCACCAACGGCACCGTTTGAATCGTTTTGACATTGGCCGTGATTACCTCTCCGGTCTGGCCGTCTCCGCGCGTAGCAGCCGTCATCAATTTCCCAGATTCATATATGAGTTCTACGGCCACGCCGTCCATTTTCGGCTCAGCAGTATATAAGATTTCATCCGGCTCCCCAAGGTTTCGCCTGACTCTTTGGTCAAATTCCAGAATATCTTCGTCGTTAAATCCGTTGTCCAAACTCAACATGGGAATGGTGTGGGCAACGGAATCAAACTTCTCCAACGGTGGGGCACCTACCCGGGCAGTCGGCGAATCCGGACGCATCAGCTGCGGGTATTTTTCTTCCAGCCGCATCAGATCATGCAGCAAACGATCATATTCGGCATCCGAAATTTCGGGATCATCCAGCACGTAATAGCGATAATTGTGCCGGTGCAGAGCCTCTCTAAGATCTTGAGTTTTCTGGATGATTTGAGGACTTAAATCTTCTGGCATAGGTCTTTGATCGCCTTGCAGGCCGCCTGCCGACCGCGTTTGAATTCATTCATTTTAAAACCGGGACGCCATTTGAAAGAAGCGAGTTCATCCGAAACAACCGCCAGGGCACCCAAATCGACACCGCGATATTCGGCCACTGTAAAAAGGGCTGAAATTTCCATCTCAACAGCGAAGGCGTTAAGACGCTGATAGGTTTCCACCTTGCGGCGTGTTTCACGATAGATCGCGTCCGTAGTCCAGAGCGCCCCGCTATGGAAATTGATCTCAATTTTATTTAACTCGGCACTGAGCCGGGCCGCCATCTTTTCAGAAGGAAATGACCGGGACCTCGCATCACTCCGATAATGCCCGGACGTGCCTTCATCAATGATGGCAGATGTCGCCACAATAATGTCGCCGATTTTAGCCTGCCGGGAAATGGAACCGCACCAGCCTACGAAAATTATTTTCTCGGCCCCCCAGGCAATCAGGTTTTCAAGTACCATTACCGCGTACGGTGCGCCGACCACAGGGCCGGTTAAAGAAATCCCGCCGGCCGAGCGGCTGGAGAAATACAGACGGCTGGTAAATAGTTTTTGATAGCCGTCGGAATCAAAATCCAACAACCCGCAAAGCAGGGAAAGATCGGTTTCAGTCCCAGCAATTACTGCTACGGGCCCCAGCACCGGTGAGCGTTTTCCCTTCTTGGGAAATATTATACCATCGTTACTGTCCATGCCCGGTAACCATAATGCTCGTCTGCTGGATAATTCCGCCCAGATGATTTGTATCATTCAGTTATTGGTTATTCGTTAATTGTTATTTTATTTCGCATCGACGTCCGGATTATCAGATTGAATAACCAATAACTGATAACGCATAACAATTAACCTGGTTTGTGCAGAGATGTCAGCTCCTCTTTAACTTCATCGATTATATCGTATAGCCACATCAGATCCTCAATCGTCAGCCGTCCGGCTTTGGCCGGGGCTCTTTCGCTGCCGTCTTTTTTCAATAAAATTCGGGGCCCGATCTGGACCTTTGGTTCAGCGTCACCATACTGGTTGATCGTAATCACCAACCCTGTTTCATCACACTTCCACTTTTTTAATACCATGTCCTTTTCTGGATCATACGCCATTGCGACCTCCATTCAGATATAACATTTTTCATCTCAACTTCGAAATTGCATAATGTTGGAATTTTATTTTTTTTATCACGAAAACACGAAAGCATAAAAGCACGAAATTTATTTTGCTCTCTTTTTGTGATTTCATTTTTTCGTGCTTTCGTGGTTAAATTTTTTCTTTTTAGGTTCTGGCTTGTCCGATTTAGGCGTTAACAAATCTAATGGGTCCAAAATCGCTTGTCAATCAGTCTTTTCGGTATGTAGTGGTTGTCAAAAAAAACGTTCCGATATCAAAACGTTTTTTTCTACAACCACTTATGCCGCAATTCCGCCATTCGGAATATTAATATGAAAAGCGGTATAAAAGACTTGACAACCCCCAGCATCCCATATATCGGAACCGCACAGATTGGATGACAGAGGCCGGAGGTCAGATGTCAGAAGACAGAGGTCAGAGGCCGGATGACAGATAACAGAGGTCAGAAGACAGAGGTCAGAGGTCAGATGACAAAAAGGGAGCTGCACCCTCCAGTTTTTACAATCTGTTTTCTGCCATCTGTCCTCTGTTCTCTGTCATCTGAAGCCTAACATTATACGAAGATGCCAATTCCAACGCCATTTCATGATAGAACCGCCAGCTTATGCACCAGCCACCGCTGGACAGACTGGGCCGGCTATTGCGCCGTAGGTTCATATAACCTGCCCAACGAAAGCGAGTACTACGCCCTGCGCCAGGCTGCCGGTTTAATTGATATCAGCCCGTTATTTAAATACGAGGTTACCGGACCGGATGCGGCTGCGTTTCTGTCCCGCATCATGACCAAGAATATTGAAAACATTCCCAGCGGGCAGGCGGTCTATTGCTGCTGGTGTGATGATTTTGGAAAGATCATCGATGATGGAACTGTGTTTCGTTTGGACAGAGATCGCTTGCGGGTACATACCGCAGAACCGATGCTGGCCTGGTTTAAGCAGTTTAAACGCGGTTTTGATGTAACCCTCGAAGATATGACTGCAAAGATCGCAGCTGTTGCCATTCAGGGGCCCACATCCCGCAAAATTCTCAGGCAGATCACCGACGTTGATCTGGACGCGTTGGAATATTACCGCGTGATGACCGCTCAACTTGATAAGCTACCCTTGCTGATATCCCGCACCGGATATACAGGCGATTTAGGATACGAGATCTGGGTGGAAAATGCAGCTGCCCTGCCCCTCTGGGATGCTCTTGTGTCCGTCGGAAGACCCTATTTGTTGCAACCCGTCGGCCTGGATATACTGGACATTGCCCGTATTGAGGCCGGCCTGATGTTAAATGGCGTCGAGTTTCACAACGCTGCCCACTGCCTGGTCGACCAGCAAAAATCAACACCATTTGAACTGGGCCTTGGTTGGACGGTCGACCTTGAGCGAAAGCCCTTCTGCGGTCAGCGGGCTCTCAGTGCCGAGCAGGCTGCCGGATCACGGTTTGCCTTCGTCGGGCTTGAGCTGGACTGGGACGAACAGCAAGCGCTTTATGCCAAACATGGACTGCCCGTCCAGCTGAATCCGGGGGCCTGGCGAAGCGGTGTGCCTGTTTATAATAACGACGGCTCCCGCCAAATCGGCAAAGCCACCAGCGGCGCCTGGTCGCCGATTGTCAAGAAAAACCTGGCGCTGGCTTCGGTGGAGACCCGCTATGCGCAGACCGGCACTGTAGTCAAAATAGAATACACCGTGGAATACCGGCGTGAAACCGTTAGCGCGGTGGTGGCACCCATGCCGTTTTATAATCCGGAACACAAGAAAACCTGATTTGGAACGCTCATTTTAGGAAAAATAGGATGTCTCAAGTTACTCAAATTGCACAGCCGTTTGATTCTCACATCCCTACCGAAAGCTATGATGCTATTGTCGTCGGTGGGGGTCACAATGGACTCGTATGCGCGGCCTACCTGGCAAAAGCCGGGAAAAAAGTGCTCGTTCTGGAAAATAGACATATCCTGGGAGGAGCTGCCGCAAGTGACGAGATATTTCCGGGGTTCACGTTTTCGGTTTACTCATATGTCGTCAGCCTGTTTCGTCCACATATCGTCCGCGAGCTCGACCTCACCCGGCACGGATACCAGGTGATCCCGCTGGAATGCACATTCACTCCGTTTCCCGACGGCGAATCCATGACGCGTTGCGGAGATCCTGAGGCCACCCGGCGTGAAATCGCGCGCTTCAGCCCAACAGATGCGGAAGTGACGCCCCGCTTCTCTTTGGCCATGACCCAAATGGCCAGTTTTATAAAACACCTGATTGATACGCCCGCCCCGGACCTGACCGCCTTGCGAATCAGCGAGGTTGCCAAGTTGCTCGGTTTGGGACGCCGCTTCAAAGCACTCGCCGATGGCGACAAATATGTGTTCACCAAACTGATGACCATGAGTGCCGTTGAGTTTTTAAATTTGTGGTTTGAATCCGACCGCCTGGTCGGCCCGATGTCGGTTAGCGGCATCATCGGCACCTTCCTGGGCGTAAGGTCTCCTGGAACCGCATATGTCCTGCTGCACCATTACATGGGGGAAATCGACGGTGCCTTTCGCTCATGGGGGTTTTCCAAAGGCGGCACGGGCGGTGTCAGCCTGGCTTGCGCACGGGCCGCCAGATCATTCGGCGCTGACATACGGACCCAGGCAGCGGTAGAAAAAATTATCTTAAGAGCGGGAAAAGCCGCCGGAGTGGTGGTCCGGGGTGGACACGAAATCAAGAGCAAAGCCGTCATTTCGGCCGTCGATGCGCATCAAACGTTTTTCAAGATGATAGGCGTGCAGCACCTGGACGCTGATTTTGTGCAGCAACTCAAACGCTTTAAATACAGAGGCAGTTCTGCAAAGGTCAATCTGGCTGTGGATCGTCTACCGGATTTTAGCTGTAAACCGGGTGACGGACCCCATCTGCGGGGAGATATCACCATCGCCCCGGGTGTCGAATACCTGGAAAAGGCTTACGATGACGCCAAATATGGCAATTTTTCAGAACGACCCTTTTTGGACATCGTCATCCCCTCTTTGACAGATCCCACCGTCGCACCACCAGGCAAACATGTGATCTCGATTTTTGTCCAATACGCGCCTTACCATTTGAAAGAAGGCCCTGAGCAGTGGCCTGCAAAGCGGGAAGCACTGGGGGATACGGTGGTCGACACGCTGGCCGAATACTGCCCGAATTTTAAAGAAAGCATCCTGCACCGTCAGGTCGTCACACCCTGGGATTTAGAGCAAGATGTGGGTCTGACCGAGGGTAATATTTTTCAGGGAGAATTGAGCCTGGAGCAACTGGGTCCGTTTCGGCCGGTCTCCGGCTGGTCCCGCTACCAGACGCCAATCGATCATCTTTGGATGTGCGGTTCCTGCGTTCACCCGGGCGGGGGCATTATGGGTGCCCCCGGCGAGCTGGCCGCCAAAACCTTGCTTAAGTCCTGATTGTGTCAGGGCTTAAGCAGGCGTTATTCGTTATTGGTTGTTGATTAATAGCACAAGGTTTCAGGTGTCAGCAAACAGAGGACAGAGAACAGATAACAGAGGACAGTAAGGCTGCTTTATCTTCCATTTTTTCCATCTGTCTTCTGTCGTCTGACCTCTGTCTTCTGAAGAATGACACCTTAAAAATAGAGTTACTGCGCAGCAGCTAACATGAGGAACACATCTAAAGTATGGAAAGATCCACAAGCAACGTATACGATGTGGTTATAATCGGTGCCGGGCATAATGGCCTGACCACAGCTGCTCTGCTGGCCAAACAGGGCCGCAACGTATTGGTGCTTGAACGTCGCAGTACCATCGGCGGTCTGGCGGTGGGAGAGGAATTTCATGCCGGATATCAAACGGCCGGGATCCTGCATGACTCCGGCCAGGTTCGCGCCCAGGTTGTCAAGCGCCTTGATTTGAAATCCCACGGTCTCGAAATCCTACCGGGAAGACCCGCTTTTCTGGCATTGGATCCCCAGGACCGGGGAATGCTCCTGGGCAACCAAGAGCGCCGCACCGCAAATGAAATCAATTTTTACTCACCGGAAGACGCCCGACAATATCGTCGCTACCGAAAATTCATCAGACAGGTTGCCGGTGTTGTCAATCGCATCTTCGACGAACTTCCGCCGGCGATTGATTCGTCTGATGGTCGCACGCTATGGGATCTTTTTAAAACCGGATTTGCACTGCGACGGCTGGGCAAAACCACGATGCTGGAGTTGATGCGCATCGCACCGATGAGTGCCGCTGACTGGCTGAACGAATGGTTTGAAAATGGTCATTTAAAGGCCGCGCTGGCCGGCGCCTGCTTAACCGGTACTTTTGCCGGCCCCTGGAGCCCCGGCACTGCCTTTAACCTTTTATTGTGGGAGTGTTCCGCCAAATACAGCATTAAAGGCGGCCCCCGCTCCCTGATCGCCGCCCTTGAAAAAGCGGTTCAATCTCGAGGAGGCGAAATTCGAACCAACGCCGAAGTCACCGAAATACAGATCTCCAGAGGACAGGTCAAGGGGTTGGTGTTAAAAGACGGGCAGCATATCCAGGCCCCCATTGTCGCTGCGTCCTGCGACCCCCGGCACACCTTTTTGGATCTGATACAGAGCAATCAGCTTGAAAACTGGCAGGAGCACCGCATGCAGCATATCCGGGGTACCGGAACAACCGCTAAAGTGAATCTGGCTCTTGGTACGCAACTGGAATTTAATGGCCGTTCGGGAGAAAAAATAGCGTTTGCCAGAACAGGTCGTCACCTTGATCATATCGAAAAAGCCTTTGATGTCTGCAAGTACGGTCGGTTTTCAGCCGAACCCATACTGGATATCCATGTTCCCACCGTTTCAGACCCGGATCTGGCCCCGCCAGGCCATAGCGTGGTTTCGATTCTCGTTCATTTCGTGCCCTATGGTTTAAAATCGCAATGGGATCAGGATCAGATTGAAAAACTGGGGGATATTGTTGTGGCAGCTTTAGAGCAATATGCCCCCGGCGTAACCGATGTGATTGTGGCCCGGCAAGTATTGTCTCCGGTTGATCTGGAAAAACGTTACGGCCTGGTGCAGGGGCATATTCTGCACGGCGAGCACGCCCTTGATCAGCTGATATTAAGACCCACTCCGGAGTGCGCCCGCTATCATACACCGATCAAGGGGCTGTATCTGTGCGGCAGCGGCAGCCACCCGGGCGGCGGCATCACCTGTGGTCCGGGAGCTTTGGCCGCTTCCGTTATCGCACAAGCCTGAGATAATCTTACACGTTGGCGCTGTGTATAATCCTATTTTTTAGATGCAATTTTAAAGAATTTAGGCTTTTGAGAAGTTAGGCTTTTAATTTTATTGTCGGTATCAGATAAGATCTTTTTCATTGATAAAACTACATTTATATAAACTTTTTTACATTTTGCATCTGTTTTATTCGGGTCAGCCAAAAATTCTTTAAATTTTGTAGACACCTCTTTTGGCATAGTTAAAATAAAATCCATAATCATGTCTGACGGGTAACTATTCTCAGCAATAGCCTTTGAAAACCTTTTAAGATTTTCTCTGAATATTTTCTCAAATTGTTGCCTTTCAATTCTTAGCTGCTCAATTGCTGCCTGTCGTTGCCAACGTCTGTGATCTAAAATTATCATAACTATCGGAGTTATGCTTGCGATTAATCCACCAATGATGACGCCAAGCAAAATGTCGGACATTTCTTTCTCCCTCTGTTGATCTCATACTCAAACTTGCAACTTACAGCATCATTTCTCTTGATGTCAAACAGTAGATCTACAAAATTCGACTTTATAGGGGTTGTTAAAAAAACGTTGCGGTATTTATAGGGGATGTCAAAAAACGTTGCGGTATTCAAACGTTTTTTTCTACAACCCCTTATGCCACACTTCCGTATTTCGGAACATAATTATGGAAAACGGTACAAACGTTATTTTCTACAACCCCTTATGCCGCACTTCCATATTCCGGGACATTAATACGGAAAACGGTATAGACAAATAAATAAGGCAAAACCATGAAATCGAATTCACCCCCTGATACGAATGGCTTTCCCTATTCGCAAATTAATGGAAAATATGCTAAATTATAATATATAAGCAAATCTTTAAAGTGAAGCAATCCTAAGATATTGCATTTTGACATATTATACCACTTGTCATAATAATGTTCCGAAAAATGGATGGCGGCATAAGTGTTGTAGCAAAAAATCGTCCCACAATCGGAACGTTTTTTTGACAACCACTATAATTCAGCGGAGGCTGTAATGGAACCAAACAGGGTCGTGGTAAAATTTAAAGACAACACCGTGGCAAAAGGCAAAACCAGCGACTTTTTTCCCAACAAGAATCAATTCCACCTGGAAGAGATAAATGGGGAAATAATGGAAATTGGCATTGAAGATTTGAAAGCGATTTTTTTTGTAAAAGATTTTAAAGGAAACAAAGACCACAAGGATAACTATAGTGACGAAATAGCTGCCGGAGGCCGGAAAATGAAGGTTCGTTTTTTTGACGGCGAAACTGTGGTAGGTTATACCTTGGGCTATTCTCCGGATCGCCAAGGTTTTTATTTAACACCGGCAGACCTGCAGGGTAATAATGAGCGTATTTTTGTTGTAAAATCAGCGACCGAAAAAATAGAATTTTTATAATCCTCTAAAGTTGGATATTCTATACAGAAGGACATAAATCATTGCGCATACATACACAGCGTAATGCTTGTTTGACCCTACACAGTAGTTCTTAAATCAACGATTCAAATGGCGGTTTCGCAATTAATATAACGCTGTGTATAATTGTCATCTTAATTTTTCCGCCGATCGGCAAACCCACTTCTTCTATCATCGGCAACATAGGTGTGGACCTGCCGCCTATCTTTTGGACCGGTTCTTAGATCGCCATCCTTAAGATTAATTCTCAGAACAGGTTTATTATACGATTCTTTTATTTGATCAATAGCTTTCATTTATCTTTTCTCAATTCGTATTATTTTGTGTTCCCTGTCATTGCGGTATCGATACAACTCTACTCCAAATCCCTCCTTATTTTTCCATAAAATTTGGCCTTTACGTTTCCTGTTGTCTCCGCCGGGGTGCGGATCCACCACTGTGATCATTTCGCCTACTGATAAAGCCTCTTTTGTCCTGATAAAAAGACCGTTGCGACTGTAGTCCTTAAGCTTGCCTTCGTAAAGTTGGTTTTGAGTTGCAAAAAAGATATCTTCTGAGCAAGCATGTCGTTTTTCAATTCTACGTTCAACATTCTTACCAACTTTTAATGCGCTCATTCCATACCTTTCCAGAACCATTATCGACAAATGAATGTTTCTGCATTGATTCTGCCTTAAAATTTAAGCCTCTCCCGGATGCCGTTATATTGCCCGAATCCACTCATACGAATAAAGGCGAGCAGCCAACCACCTGATATGCAGGGAAAAGATAACAGCCAGCCAGGTAATATCTAAAAAGCAATACCTGTGCCAGATGATGATTATAACCATATTTCAAATAGTATCAGTGAGATATAGGCATTGCCAAGAAATCATAAAGCGCTTGAAATGTGAAAAGAAGTCGTTAACATTGTGGATCGCCTTTCTTAATACTAAAGTATTAGAATGGCCTCTAATATGGAAAACGGTATATGAATCTGACTCCGGCTGACGCATAAAAAAATGGGGGAAGTGGATGCGTCTGCATCCACTCTCCCCATTGTGTTGGCGGGAACAGTTATTGTGTTACGGCAGCGGTCGTAATTCAACCCGTCTGTTCTGCGCACGACCGGCTGCAGTGGTATTTGAAGCTGCCGGTTTTGAAAAACCGTAGCCTCTGGCTGACAGGCGATTTGACGCAATGCCTCTGGCGATCAAATAATCCATGACGGCTGTGGCACGATTCTCAGATAAGCGCTGGTTGTAGTCGGCCGCACCCCGGTTGTCGGTGTGTCCTTCAATCTCCAGCCTGAGAGATGGATTTTTTTGCAGGATGCCAACCACACTGTTTAATATGGAATAGTACCTGGATTTAATTTCCCATTTGGAAGTATCAAATGTAACGCCGCTGAGTACCCAGCATCCACGCTTATCAACGGTGGCGCCTTTGGGCGTGTCCGGACACTGATCGGCATTATCGTAAACCCCGTCACCATCACTGTCTAACGGTGCGGCCGGTACCGCAGCCTTCGTCGGTGATTTTGTCAAAAAAACCGACTCCACCCAGTTGGCCATGGCCTGTGGCGATTCCAGGTTACTGGCGTTTTGAAACGAACCACATTGGCCGGCGGCGGCAATCTCTTTCATTGTGGCCACATCCTGAGCGCCGGCACTGCCGGTCAAAACAGTATAAATGCATGCATTGCTCCCGTAGCGCTCCTTCAGGCGTTTGGCGGCGCCTGCGGCGTCAACGCCGCGGTACTGGCCGTCGCCCACCAGGATCACGGCGGTGCGCCCCTGCATGCTGCTCATGTCATCAGTGGTAAGATCAAAAGCCTGATCCAAGGGGCTTTTCCCCCCTCCCTGGGGAACCCCGTCCAGCGCGCTTTGAAAAGAACCCCGCTGCCAGCGCGTGGGGCCAAAGTGCAATGTCGTCTCCCCGCCGTCCTGCCAGTGTCCGAACGACCTTAATGTTGAATTCAAATTCATCTGCGGAATTGACCGATTCATGCGGTACAAAAAAGCTTTGGAAGATTCAAAACTCGTAAGCCCGCTTTGCAGGTCTCTGGTTGATGGCGAAGCATCCAA
>CAJHYI010000260.1_pt1 | contig 22125 bp, 26 predicted proteins | sample 9198771 | NCBI WGS metagenome assembly CAJHYI01 (sample SAMEA7708367, study PRJEB35096) | sediment metagenome | biome: marine neritic benthic zone biome [ENVO:01000025]; feature: sediment [ENVO:00002007]; material: shallow marine sediment [ENVO:03000034] sea grass bed [ENVO_01000059] ...
CCGGATTATGCGCCGCAGGGCGGGATCTGGAAACTGAACCTGGACAGAGGTGTTTTTCGCATTTTTCACGAATTTACCGGCTGGCGAAGTATCGGATCTTTTCGGGTTGACGGCGCCCGGATAACGTTTTTTAATGACCCCTATTGTATGGCGGTGTTCGGCACATACGATTGGACATTGACCGGGGAAAGATTGCAGTTTCATGTTGTTAAGGACGAATGCGCTATTAGATTACGGGCAAAAACGTTGGTCAACATTCCGTGGCTTAAATGTCGGGTGCTTTCAATTGAAACCGGGGGCGCTGAGGGCCGTCAAAAGTCACCCGGCTGCGATTGATGCGATCGGGTCCACAAACACACAGAGCACAACAACAGATAGATGGCCTGCGGGAAAGGATGAATGATGCTTGAAATCAAATTGGCCCAAAATGATGACTTTGAAGCGATCTGGCCGGTTATTCACGAGGTATTGCGCGCGGGCGATACGTATCCATTTGAGCCGGAGACGACCCGGGAGGAGGCTTTTCAAATCTGGATGAAAAAACCGCAAGCTACCTATGTTGCCGACCTTGATGATGAAATCGTGGGGACCTATTACATCAAAGCCAATCAGCCGGGACTCGGGTCTCACGTCTGTAATTCCGGCTATATGGTTCGCGCAGGCGCTCGCGGAAAAGGTATCGGCAAAGCCATGTGCGCGCACTCGCTGGGCGAAGCCCGCAAGCTTGGATTTAAGGCCATGCAATACAACCTGGTGGTCAGCACCAATACCGGTGCGGTTAAGCTATGGCAGGATATGGGGTTTGAAATAATTGGCACCCTTTCAAAAGCATTCAAACATCGTGAAAAGGGGTTTGTCGATGCTTTTGTGATGTATCAATGGCTGGATGAGATATGAGTATACAGGGAGTTTTCTTTGATCTTTACGGTACCTTACTGGTCTACGGCGATATGAAACAGGCCTGGTCTGACTGGCTGGCGGCATTTTATGACCTGTTAAAAACACAGGGGTTAAATATATCCCAAGCCTCCTTTTCACAGAAATGCGACGGTTTTTTCAGCACGTCAGCGCCAGCCGGGGAAAACGATAATTTAACCGTTCTCGAGCGCCGTATTCAGCGCTTATGCGTAAAACTTATGCATGAGCTTCGCGCAGCAGAACTCCGTAATATCGCCGACAGAATTGCCGCAGCGTGGCAAGCGTATATTTCAATCGATCCTGAGGCCATGCCGGTCCTTACGGATTTAAAGCGACATAAAATAACGACCGGTCTGGTGAGCAACTTTGATCATCCACCGCATGTTCGGCGCATTTTGTCTGAAAATGGCTGGGCAGACATCTTTGATACCATCATCATATCCAGTGAAGTGGGTGTTAAAAAACCGGACCCGGCCATCTTTACGCTGGCGCTACAACAAACCGGGGTTTCACAGGCGGACGCTGTCTATGTCGGAGATACGAACGAAGATGTTGTCGGAGCTATCGCTGCCGGAATCCGTCCGATATTCATCACCCGAACGGACAACCCCACTGACAGCCGCGCTCTGGATTTCCAGCTGGCTAACCACGACCCGGATTTTCCCCAAAGCAAGTTTTCGAATAACACGGTCACGGTAATCCAGAATCTGAAGGAGATTATAAATATCGCAAAATAACCTTTGAGACCGATCAACCCGCTGCATTCCGGCGCCCGGAGAATCCCATGAACCCGACCCGCAATTTAAAATTTAAAGCCAAAAGAATCACCCGCCAATATGTTCAGACAATTAAGGCCGAGCCATCTGTGGTTCATTCTTTGATCTGCCCGGTCAAAGAAGCCAAGTGGCTTGAAGGCTGGGATTATCGCCTGATTTTTTCGCATTCCGGTATTGCCGAACAGGGATGCGTGTTCACCTCTCGAAGTGCAGGGGAAGACACCATCTGGCTGATCACCAAAAGAGATGATGCCGGCTGTGAAACGGAATTTATCCGGGTCACCCCGGGGTCCAGAGTCGCTTTTGTGACGGTTCGCATCGATGACAGCGGCAATCAGACCTCCCGGGTTAACATCAAATATACCATCACCGCACTGACCGAGGCGGGCAATGCGTTTATCGATAAATTTACGGAAGAGAATTTCGTTAAAGACATGCAATTCTGGGAAGCGACCATGAACCATTATCTGAAAACCGGCAAAGCGCTCGCCCAACCCGACGCCGAGCATTGGTTAAATTATGAATCCGATAAAAACATGACACAGGCGGATCGATGACGCCTGTACCGTTTTCATATTACCGCACGCCCTTGATTCTTTTGGGAACTGTCATCGTCGTCTGCATCGCGACCGCGTGGGCGCCTCCGGCAGGAAGAGTGAGCTGGCTGCTGGAGGTGGGCCCCGGACTGGCCGGCATGGCCGTACTCATCGGGCTTTATCGCCGCTTTCCCATGTCGCACATGGCCTACTGGTGTGTATTTTTTCACATTTTTATCTTGATCTACGGCGGTTATTACACCTATGCCAAAACGCCCCTGGGCAACTGGGCGATGGAGGCTTTCGGCTTCAGCCGCAACCACTATGATCGTGTGGGCCATATCGCCATGGGTGTTTTTCCGGTTTTTATTATCCGCGAAGTTCTGCTGCGCGTCACCCCGCTGCAAAAAGGCGGCTGGTTTTATTTTATTGTCTTCAGCATCATACTGGCGATTGCGGCTTTCTGGGAACTGCTCGAGTGGTGGATCGCGCTGATTGCTGCCCCTGATGTCGGCACCGCATTCCTGGGGTCACAGGGTGATATCTGGGATGCCCAGTGGGATATGTTTCTGGCTCTTGTCGGGGCGATGGCGGTCGTGCCCCTTCTATACCGCGTCCACGACAGATCAATGGTCCGGCTCAGGAAGGTTTTGCCCTGATTGATCGTAATTGGAAGGAAAAACACGGGAAATATAATGCTAAAAGATATCACCACCAGAAAAGCAAAGTCATCCGATCATGACAGCGTTATTGCCGCCTTGCAGAGCTGGTGGGGCGGGCGTGATCTGACGGCAATGCTGCCGAAACTGTTTTTAAACCACTTTAACGATACATCCTTTATGATCGAAAAAAGGGGGCAGATGATCGGTTTCTTGATCGGCTTTATGTCCCCTGCCCTTAAAAACGAAGCCTATGTCCATTTTATGGGAATCCATCCGGATTTCCGCAACAAAGGGTTGGGCAAAACCGTCTATGAACACTTTTTTAAAATCTGCCGCAACCAAAACCGCAGGGTTATCCGGGCGTGCACTTCGCCGGTAAACAAGGGCTCTGTCGCTTTTCACCAGAAGATCGGATTTCGGGTGGAATCCGGCGATGATGAGATCGATGGGCTCCCGGTAACACGCAATTACAATCGGCCCGGTGACCATAAAGTGCTATTTACAAAATTTATTTAAGTGGACATCCAATTGCTTGAACAGGTACGCGCAGGCTGCAAAAAAGCAGCCGAACGCGCCGCTTACATTCAAATCAATTATGAACGCATCCCGGCCTATGCCGCCGCATTGCCCATTACGGATGCGACCCGGCCCGAACATGACCCCGGGTGCCATTATCTGGGCCGCGGCGATGATACAGCTGCCTTTTTCCTGACTTTAGACGCCATAAATTTTGGATCCGGCTTCTTCCCACATCTGCGCAAACACACGGGCAAGTCCGGCTACTTTACGATAGCCGGCTGCCTGAATGCGCACTTCAAAAAAAATGGACCGTTTTCGGCCCGGGCGCTTACCCGGCTGACCCCTGCGGACTGCACACGAATATTCGTGCAAGATTCCAGCAATAAGCCCATTGCGATACTCATGCGGCTTTTTGCCAGAGCCTTAAATGAGTTGGGTGCCTTTATACAGACAAATTTTAGTGGAAGCTTCACGGGCTTGATCGCGGCCGCCGGCGCATCGGCCGAACGCCTGGTACGGCTGCTGATTCAAATGCCTTGTTTCAGGGACGTCGCAATATGGGAAGGGGTTGAAGTGCCTTTTTTCAAACGCGCCCAGTTAACCGCTGCTGATCTGTCGCTGGCATTCGATGGCCAGGGACCGGGTCGCTTCGACGATCTGGCGCATCTAACGATTTTTGCGGACAACCTGGTGCCGCACGTACTGCGGGTGGATCATGTCCTGGAATACGCAACAGATTTAAGGACTCGGATCGAAGCCGGCGATCTCATTGCGGCCGGCTCAAGGGAAGAAATTGAAATCAGAGCCTGTGCCCTACACGCCGTCGAACTGATCAAGGCGGCGCTCAATGCATCCGGGCAAGCGATCAACGCTATGGCACTTGATTTTTTGCTGTGGAATCGCGGTCAACAAGCGACCTATAAATCCATTCCGCGCCACCGTACCCGAACGATATTTTATTAAAAGGACTTCACCTCATCATTACAGGGCCGGCCATTGAAAGCAATTTAACCTACCGCTTTCCGTTAAAAATTTGCCAAATCCCTATATAATCTGCTAAAATTATATCAACGACGTCAACTTGAGAATCGAATCCAAATTCGCCGGACAAACAGCCAGCGGCAACCCGTTGCCAATGGTTCATCTAAAGCGACCATCGAATGGACTTAAACCACCCGATTTCTCTGGCCGTCTGCCGTTAAATCAAGATATCTCGCTACATCTGTCGGAATGACTTAAAGATTTTCAAGTAATGGCCGATATTAAGATAGTGCCAGTTAGACATCATCTCGGCAGAAAGCAGAACGTCGTTGGCACAGGCCGAAACCGGCTATTGCAGGATTTCTGATGAAAGCCAATCGCATCAATATGACAGCCGTCAGCGACCAATTGTATCCGCCTGTCCTGGCGCCAGTGATGCAAAGCCGATGGATCATCGCCCTGCTGGGAGCCGCTACCGTTATTCAGGTGGCAGTGACCGCCATGGATTTAACGGCATGGCAATGTCCGCTAAAATTGACGCTGGGAGTGGCCTGTCCCGGCTGCGGTCTGACGCGGGCGATCGTCTTACTGGCTCAGGGAAAATGGCAGGCAGCCGTTCATTTGCACGCGTTTGCCCCTGTTGGTTTGGGAATCGGCCTGCTGCTTGTTGCGGGCACGCTGTTACCGGCAAAGAAACGGCACAGGGTGGCCGTACGCCTGACGGCTTTTGAAAAACGCAGCGGAATAGTGTTCTGGCTGATTATAGGCGTGCTGATTTACTGGATATTCCGCTTGATGAATCACAACTAAGTAAAACGTACTGAGATCTAAGATGACCGCTCCAATTTTAAAAACTGGAACCGCTCATCTTAGGAGAGATTATAAACTGGAGAGGTAAACCATGACAGAAATGATTGTCGGTATTTTGTTCCCGCTGTTGTCGCTTGTTGGTTTGATTGTTTTTATCATCGTTCTAATTAAACAATTTAAACACGGCGGCGCGCTGCAAGGCATTCTCGGTATTATTACCTGCGGTTTATGGACATTCATCTGGGGCTGGATCAAACATAAAAGCCTGGCCATGACCAAACTGATGATTTTGTGGACAATCATTCAGGTGACGCCGCTGATACTGATCGGTGTATTTGGTGCTGCCATGATGGGTCAGATGTACAAAATGGTCGGCGATCTGGCCGGAGACCCCCAACTGATGATGAAGCAAGACCAGAAAAGGACGGTTAACCCCAGACTTAATCGGAACAAAGCAGGGGCAACGCTTCCGAAACGGACAGTCAATAAGGCCCCGGCGGCAAACAATTCGGACTGGAACGCCGCAGCCCTGGCGCTTTGGCAAAACGGACAATACAACGATCCCGCTAAAGCCAAAAAATACTGGGACCAGGCCATTGCCGCCAACCCTCGGCTCGCTGAAGCTTATAATAACCGGGGATTGGCTTTTTACAATCTAAAGCAGCACCAGCAGGCCATAGAAGACTTCAGCCAGGCCATCCGGATCAAGCCGAAATATGCCGAAGCCTATAACAATCGCGGCAATGCCTATTACGCCCTGGATCAATACCGGCAAGCCGAGGCTGATTTTAATCAAAGTCTGCAATTCAAGCCCAAATACGCCAGGGCCCATCTGAATCGGGGTCTGGCCTTTTTTCAGATGCAAAAAGTCACTGAATCCTGCAGTGATTTCAAGCGGGCCTGCGACCTGGGAGACTGTGACGGATTACAGTGGGCCAAGCAGAATGGTTTTTGCAAATAGCGGTAAATTTTAAGTAAAAAGAATACGGAAAGAAGGAAACTGTTAAGGAAGCGGCCTGTTTGTCCTCTCACGGAGGGCCGACAGGCCGTTTTATTTTTGGTAGTGCTCCGCCAAAGACATGTTGAAGCTTGTATAAAAATAAAAAGATTTAAACTACAAGCTATCTCAAAAAGATTGAATCAACGCATCTGCAATCATCGAACTCAAAAACCTGACATCAACCCCCATTTCGTAATGCGTGTTTAAATTGGCCAACTGGGCATGGCAATTTTCACAAGCCGTGGCCAATACGTTTGCCCCGGTTGCATTTACCTGGTCGACTTTGACGCTGGCGGATTTCATACGAAAATCAAGGTTATCTTCTCCCAAGGCGACCAGTCCGCCACCGCCGCCGCAGCACCAGTTATAGCGCGGATCATCGGTAAGCTCCCGGTAATCATCGGTAAGATGCTTCAAAATATAGCGCGGTTCATCGATGACACCGGCATTGCGCGCAATCTGACAGGGATCATGATAGGTAACCGCACCGGCCACTTTGGTTTTGTCCAACTTGATGCGACCTTCCCGGATATAGCGCGCATGCACTTCGGTAATGGAGCTGACGATAAAGGATTGTTGGCCCGCAAGCTGTTTCATGACCCGATAAGCCGTGCCGCATTCACAGATGCAGACCTCTTTGACTTTCAAGCGTTTGGCTTCGTTGACTATCCGATCCAGTATCAATTTGGTCTTGGCGGGATCGCCCACGAAGGCGCCGAAATTAACTGCCTCAAAAAAACTCAGGGTCCAGTTTTCTTTGGCGGCATTAAATATGGCGGCCGCCGGGATGATCGAGTGCGCTCCGGCCAGGGCAACATAAAGCAAGTCAGCGCCTTCGCTATCCACTGGAATAGCGGTTTCACCGGCTTCTAATTTCCATTTTGATACCACCTCCGCTTCAAGCTGTTTGATGCCCGCCATAAAGCCGTCTTTAAACAGATCGATGGATTTACCTTTTTCAATGGAAGTATCGGCCAGCAGGGTAAGAATTTCGGGTTCCATTTCGGCACCGACCAACAGCAGTTTGGCAATCGACATCAGCATCTGGGTGTCGATGCCGAAGGGGCAGTAGACCATGCACCTCCGGCAACCCGTGCAGGAGTATGCGGCTTCGTACAACTCATCAAGCGCCATTTCGCTCAGCGCTCTGGCTTCACCGGCTGAGGGCCAGATTTTACCGCACTTCTTGAAATATTTTTTGTATAGGCGACGCACAATTTCAGCCCGATAGGCGGCGATATACTTTACCTGCCCCATGGAAGCATGCACATGACAGGCCTCGGCGCACACACCGCAGCGCGTGCAGGTTTCCAGGTATAGCAGCATGGCTTCGTTTAATTTGCCCTGAAACAGCTTGAGCAAATCATCTCTTGTTTTTTGATCCATGATCAACGTCTCATCAGCAAGATAGTCTTACTTAATGGATTCCAATTATCACTGATATAAATTTATAAAATGATCCCGTTTCCCCCGCATTGATGATGTCGAGTTTCAGTGCTCAGGTGTCAGCATCAAAAGATCAGGATTGAGTGCTGAGGACTGAGTAATAAATTTTGCCTGACGTCTGAATCGTAGCGACGAAAACCTGAACACTGAAACCTGACACCTGAAACCATCTACTAGCCGCGTCTGAGCTTATTGACCGGCAATGACATGAATGAATGCATACTCTGACTGAACGGAAAAAACATCAAAAACAAATTCGCAAAAAAGACATGCAACACCAGCATAAACGAGTGCCCGGAATCGGTTACTTCCGCAGGCAGTGCAGGACTCAGAAACAAAAGACTCGACAGATATTCCCGATACTGGTCGACGGATAAGCTTTCGTAGAAATACCATCTGCGGGCCCAGTCCATCTGACTGCCGAACAATACCACCAGAAATAGCAAAATCAGCAAATAATAATCTTCCGGAACCGAAAGCTCCCGCACGGGCGAGACAAAACGGCGAAACAAAAAATAAAGTAAGGCGATTAAAGCTATCAATCCCACTAATCCCTGACCCAGAAATATTTCATGGGGAATCAGTTGCAGCGTTTCGATTTCGCCGAAAAGCTCCAAATGCCCGAGAATAAGCAGTAAGATGCAAATATGAAATGCCATCAGGAATATCCACAACAGGGGTTTGTGTTTGCGCACGGTGGGAAACAAGAACGTGTCATGCAGCGCCCACAGCCACCCGGGCCTTTTCTCAGGATAGATCTGAAGCGTGGTCGGATGTTTGGGCGCGCGCAAGATTTTGATCAAACGGACTGTTGTGCCGATAAAAAAAATGGCAAAGGCGACGTAGACCATCGGCACCAATATGATGTAATACAGCGTATCCATCATGACCTCCTGTTAAACAGTGCTCAAACCAGTCCATATCAGAAACAGCGCGGCAGAAGGCAGCGCCCCGCCAACGGTTCAGGTATTGCGTTTGATATAAAACTTAATCACATCATCATCTTGTTCGGTTTTCAGAATTTCATTGCCACTGGTCCTGGCCCAGGCCGGAATGTCCGTTAGCGAACCCGGGTCCGTCGACTGAGCTTCAATCACCTGACCGATCTCAACCTCTTTGATGCCCTTACTGACCTTAACAACCGGCATGGGACAGGGTAACCCCTTCAAATCAAATACCTTGTCGACTTTGATATCATCACTCATTTTTTATACCTCCTATTTTTATTGCTTGAGCCCGTATACTAAATGAATAGCTGGACTTTACTGTTGGCGGCCTCTTCCAGGAATTTAGCAACGCCGCAGAAGGTTAAATTTTTGTAGTCGATCATTTCTTCCCTTTTAAATCCCATCAAATCCATTGACATTTCGCAGATAAAAATCCGCACCCCCAAATCCTCGGCCATTGCCAGAAATTCCTCCAGAGAGGCCACATTTTTCTTTTTCATCAGCGATTTCATCATGGCCGTGCCCATGCCCCCCATGTTCATTTTGGAAAGCTTTACCTGGCCCATCCCTTTGGGCAGCATCGCGCCAAACATTTTGCCGAAGGTGTCTTTGCCACCAACATTTTTCTTGGCATTCCTGAGAACCGGGGTTCCCCAGAACGTAAAAAACATGACCGCGTCCAATCCCATGGCAACCGCCCCGGTTGCTATAACGAAGGCGGCGATGATTTTGTCCAGATCCCCGCTGAAGACCACCATCGAAAGCTTGTCTTCCGGGGTTTTTTTCTCCAGCGCCGATAACTGAGATTTAAACTCCGTGAATTGGTTTTCGATATTTCGCACATCCATGATTGTCCCCCTTTAGTTATGCGTATAAACTTTTTTTTTATATTTATTTTAAAAACTTATACATAAAAAGGTTTAATATGGTTTATTATATGAACCTTTATTAAAAATAATACAACTGACTTACGCCACTTATCGATTTTATCATTCGCACCGCGCGACCGGCCAGACGACATCATTTACACCATCATTTCTTTGGCTGCTTCCATTGAGGCTTTGAGAATATCCAGATTGGTCAAAACCGTTTTGCGCTGGTCCGGAGCAATTTGAAGCAGAATTTGACAATGCAAATCCTGGAGAAACATATTGATTTGATTTAATCTTTTATACCCATCCGGTGTGAGGCTGATCAGGCTGACTCGGGAGTCCTCGGGATCTTTGATACGTTGAACCAGTTTCTTTTTAAGCAGGCCCTCAACAATTTTGGATACCCGGCTTTTGACAACATTCATTTTAAACGCGATCCCTTTGGCGGTGAGATAGCGCTCTTCTCCGAAAAGCACCAGGCATCTGAATTCGGCGTCCGGCAAACCAAAACGCTCGCATTGATACTGCATCTGCTCCTGGCAGCATTGGAATAGCTTCAGTATAAGATCTTGAAATTGCTTTAATTGATAATCTGGCACATCGGCCGCATGTTCTGTTGAAGCTCTTTTTGCAATTTGGTTCATGTCGTGAACTATAACAGAAAACAAAGAGCTGTCAAGTGCTTTCTAAAAATTTTCTGAATTTTTCGCCGAAGCACACCCTCTGCAAGGCAAACGCACTTCCTGACCTGCGGATGAATGAATATAATTTACTTTTTTTCATTTTTATACTATAATCTAAGTAATTTAACGGTGGATAACTGTCGTAAAAACCAGCATTTACGAACCTGCCTGCAGATAAATTACCCATTTCTATGAGGAGGGCATCATGCACAAAAAAATGCGTAAGGGCTTAATCCTATTGCTAATGATTCCGGCTCTGGCGTTCATTCCAGCCTGCGCTAAAAAGACCACGACGGTCGAGAAAGAAGCGAGCCCCAAAATAGATCAGGCGGCCATAGATAGCCAGAAGGAATTGGAGGCTGAGCGCAAACGAAAAGAAGCCGCGCAACGTCGGTTTCGGGCGGCTAAAACTCAGTTTATGTCTGAAGATATCTATTTTCAGAAAGGAAGCTATCAGCTGCAGCCGCAAGCCCGTACGATTTTATATCGCAAAGCCGCTTTCTTAAAAACATACCCGGATGTTGCAGTGATCATCGAAGGGCACACCGATGAACGCGGTTCCCGGGAAACCAATATTGCTTTTGGGGATCGCCGCGCAGGCGCCGTAAAATCGTTCTTGATCCGAGAAGGCATCGACAGGTACCGGCTCATACCGGTCAGTTTCGGCAAAGAACGCCCCATCGATATGGGCAAGACTGAAGCAGCCCACGCAAAAAACAGGCGGGTGCATTTCGTGGTTAAGGAATAAACGCCTTAACCGTTTCTTTCTGATGTTTAACTGATTCTTCCTTGATTTGACGCCCATCTTCAGATAAACCCCTGTGCAGGCGGGGATAAATCCCGCCCCTACAAGACCGATCAAGCAGCTTTAGATAGGGGCGGGCTTTACGCCCGCCCGATCTTCCATCCAAGACAAATCTGAATTGAGCTTTTCACTTTTTTAAAAATGGGGTTAAATTAGAAATCGATTGCGACGCGAACTGAAAATTGCGGTGCGGGAACTCGTCGAATATGTGCTCCGATCCGGGAATCTGGCGTTTGAGTTTCTGGGATCCAGCCGTACGGTCGAGGCGATTCGGGCCCATCAAAAAATTCAAAATTCACGCCCCGCTACCTATCAACCCGAAGTTGCAATAACCCATCAGGTTGAAACCGATCGATTCCGTCTGAGTATCGGCGGCCGCATCGACGGCGTATATAGCGAGCCCGATTGCACCATCATCGAAGAAATAAAAACCACCACCCGCGACCCGGCTTATTTTGAAAAAAATGAAAACCCGGTCCACTGGGGGCAGGTCAAAACCTATGCTTACATTTATGGGCTTCAACATGGCCTGGATGAAATTGCCATCCAGCTCACCTATTATCAGATTGATACCGGCAACAACTGCGAAATCAAGCGCACGCTCACCATTTCAGAGCTGGAGATTTTTTTCAATGACCTGGTAACCCGTTACCTGGATTGGGCCACAACCCTTGTCGATTGGTCCGACCGCCGGGATGCATCCATTCAGGATTTAGAATTTCCTTTTGCAACCTACCGGCCCGGGCAGCGCCAAATGGCGGTGGCAGCATACCGCACGATTCGCAACTGTGGGCAGCTATTGGTTCAGGCTGCCACCGGTATTGGCAAAACCATCGCCGTGCTCTATCCGGCCGTCAAAACCCTTGCTGAAAGTCGCGATCAAAAAATTTTTTACCTGACCGCGCGCACCACCGGCCGGATGGCCGCGGAAAAGGCCGTCGCTGAGCTAAGGACCAAAGGTCTCAGGTTAAAATCTTTAACATTGACGGCAAAGGACAAGATCTGTTTTTGTCCCCAGAGTGCCTGCCATCCGGATGAATGTGAATTTGCCCGGGGTCACTATGACCGTATTAATGCCGCCGTGGGAGAAATCTTCAAGCAGGAGGCCTTTACCCGTGAGCAGATTGTCGACACGGCCAAAGCATTTCGGGTGTGCCCGTTTGAGTTTTCCCTGGAGCTGGCGGTCCGGGCGGACTGTATCATCTGTGATTACAATTATGTATTTGACCCGCGCGTATATTTGCGTCGATTTTTCCAGGAGGAAAATGGTGCCTATATCTTTTTAATAGATGAAGCGCATAATCTGGTGGATCGCTCGCGGGACATGTTTTCGGCCGAAATTTCCAAACAGCCGGTATTGGACATTCGCCGGCAGTTAAAAAGGGAACTGCCGCATGTATTTAAAAGCCTCGGCCGCATTAATACCTGGCTGGTTAAAGCCCGCAAAAAATGTGAAGCATCGGGCAATCCACTGGCGGAAAAAAATCCGCCGGAGGAACTGATTCCACTTTTGAGAGGTTTTCTTTTCATCACCGAGCGCTGGCTCTCAAAAAACATAAAGACAGCCTTTCGCGACGGACTGCTTGATCTTTATTTTGCCGTATCCGGCTTCATCCGGGTGGCCGATCAATATGATCACAGCTACACCACCTGCTATGAAAAAAGCGGAAAAGACCTTAAAATCAAGCTGTTTTGCATTGATCCCGCCGTCCATCTCGAACGTGCACTGCAACGGTGTCGCACAGCCGTATTTTTTTCGGCCACCATGACGCCCATCGATTATTTCAAACAAATACTGGGCAGCGAGCCGACCGCCCCCCACCTGATTCTGCCATCACCCTTCCCCGGCGAAAATCTGGGCCTGTTTGTCGCCGATCAAATTTCGACCTATTATCGTCAGCGAGACCAGACCGTGGACCAGGTCACCCGGGTCGTTTCAGCCCTGGTCGGGCAAAAGAGCGGAAATTATCTGCTGTATTTTCCTTCCTACGCCTACATGCGCAAAATTTTTGATGCCTTTACCGCCCATAATCCGCACACTGAAATCATTCGGCAAACGCCCGGCATGCCGGAGGCTGCAAGAGAGGCGTTTTTGAGGCGTTTTTCTCAGGATAACCCACAAACACTTGTCGGATTTGCAGTCATGGGCGGAATCTTTGGTGAGGGCATCGACCTGGTCGGCGAGCGCCTGGTGGGTGCGGCGGTGGTCGGAGTCGGATTGCCCGGTATCACTCTGGAAAGAGAATTAATCAAGGAATATTTCGCCAATACCCTGAATGCAGGATTCGAATACGCCTATCTTTACCCCGGCATCAACCGCGTGCTGCAGGCCGCAGGTCGGGTGATCCGGACAGAAAAGGATCGCGGGGTGGTTCTGTTAATCGATCAGCGCTATGCCCGCTATCAATATAAAACCCTACTTCGCGAAGAATGGGATCCGATCTGGGTGCAGGAGGCTCAACAACTGGCCGATAGCCTGCAGGATTTCTGGAACCAAAACAATTCACCGCAAAGACGCAGAGAGCGCAGAGATTGAAAATCCTTTTGATTTGCCGCTTAGAGGCCGGCAAATCAAAATCAAATCCGCCCTGGGGGCAAACTATCTGGCAGGCAACCGTATAAATTGTTGAACATCACGGCGACTGGAATCAGCTGCCAAAAAGGGCTGAAGATTTTCATTTGCTGTCCTCTCAACAGTAAATGAAAAATATCTTTTCTCAGCGACCTTTGCGTCTCTGCGGTGAGCTAAAAGGCTAAAATCAGCGGCTGTAAGTGCCCATCAGCTGGCCCTCGGCCAGGATGTGGCCTTCCGTCGCTTCGAGCAGCTCGGCCTTGGTAATACCACTGTCAATTTTAAGCTCGGTGTCCAGCGCATAAAGCTTGAAAAAGTAGCGGTGGGTGCCACCCGGGGGACAGGGCCCGCCGTAGCCCAGTTTGCCAAAATCGTTTGTTCCATGACAGGCGCCGTTTTCCAGCGTTGCGTCTGGCGGTATTTCAGCCGGCAACCCGTCTGCGTCAGCCGGGACATTAAACAGCACCCAGTGCACCCAGGTGCCCATGGGCGCATCCGGGTCATCACATATCAGTGCCAGGCTTGCAGCCTCCTCGGGGACGCCGCTCCACGCTAAATCCGGAGAAACATCCGACCCGTCACAGGTATAACGGGTGGGAATGGTCTGACCTTCGGAAAAAGCCGAACTGGTTATAACAAGTGCCATGATATACCTCCTGTTGTCATATTTAGAATGGTTTCTGGTGATCCATCTCGCAAATAATTTAGTAAAGATAAGCCGGTCATGTCATTTTCTTCTCGGCGCTATGATTGGCAAGTCGCCTGTGGCCTGATATTCGGGATGAGACGTACGCTGTTTCTAAACCCAAAGGCGTAGATGCTGATCATCCCAAATATCAGACCACGACCTACCATGGGGGCAACTTATCGGCATAGCGCCTGTCAGAAAAAACATGACCTTATTAATAAGCTGGATTTATTCATTTCTTCTTTTTATCTAATTTTTGAAACAGGCTTTGAGAACCTATCTCAAAAATAGTAGATCACGCTCAAGGGCAAGGCGAAAACCGATTTAAAAGTGGAGCATACACGCTAGTATTCGAGCATTTTGAATCGGTTTTTAACACAGCCCTTGGGCGTTAGATGCATTTTTGAGATAGGTTCTTCAAGGATTTGACACCGAATCAAATTAGGAATATACTTAATTTTTTTGGAGGGGTAAATGAAATTTTTACCGATAATCATCGGCATTCTGCTGGCGGGCGTATTCAGTTCCGGGTTGATCGCCGGGCAGGTTTACACCTGGACGGATGAAAACGGCAACTTGCATGTCACCGACACCCCGCCGCCGCCAAAATCCAAAGTCAAAGATACGTTGGAATATCAGGAAAAAACCGCCGCCGAAATCCAGGAATTACGAAATATCAAAGAAAGACGCGACCGGGATCGCTTACAAGAAACAAAAACAAACCGAGTCGAAGAAGCAAAAAGGCGAGCCAGGGAAGCGGATAAAGACGCCCAAACAGCGGCCGAGCAAGCCGATCAAATTACCCAGGAAGTTGAAGTCTATGTCCGCCGACTCGGCTCGACCAAAGAAAAAAGAAAACAATTCAGAAAAAAAATCCAGAGAGAAATACAGCGCGCTGAAGCGGCTCAAGCGCGAGCCAGACAAGCGGCCGAAGACGCCAGGCAAGCGGCCAAAGACGCACGACTAGCGGAAGAAGAATTAAAAACCCAAGAAGAGTAAACCGAAAAACCATGAATATATATCGAAACTGGGTGCTGGCTAGCCGCCCGTGGTCTTTTTCGATGACAGCCATCTCTGTCAGCGTCGGATCTGCCCTGGCCGCCATCGACGGGAATTTTTCATGGGTTTTTTATCTGCTGACCCTATTAGCCGGCATTTTCATGCATGCCGCCACCAATCTGATTAATGACTACTATGACGTCAAAAGCGGCGTGGATTTTAAAGGCGTTTCCACCGGGATATACCGCCCCCACCCCCTTCTTGAGGGCAAATTAACGTCTCGGCAGGTGCTCATGGAGGCTTGTTTGCTTTACGCAATTGCGACAATCATCGGCCTGTATCTGGCAGCTACCCGCGGATGGTCGTTATTGGCAATCGGCCTGATAGGCGTTTTTGCGAGTATTACCTACACGGCACCACCGTTTAAATACAAATACATGGCCCTCGGAGAACTTTCCGTATTTTTAATGTGGGGGCCGTTAATGGTTATGGGTTCTTATTTCATTCAACGCCAGGCATTTAGTGCCAATGCGCTTTTCATATCCATTCCATTTGGAATTCTGGTGGCCCTCGTTTTGCTGGCCAATAATATTCGCGACATCTCCCATGACCGCAGCAAGGGCATTCTAACGCTGCCGATAATCATCGGCGAGCGCAATGGTCTGCGCCTGTACAGCGGTCTGGTTATCGTGGCCTACGCCGGCATCATCGGCATGTCGTTGGCCGGTCCCCTGCACCTGTGGACCCTGATCGTCCTGCTATCAATGCCTCTGGCCCTGAAGCTGATGTGCCAGATGATGAAAAACATACCGGACGACGCTGACGCGCAAACCGCAAAACTGGATACCGCCTTCGGCGTGCTACTGGTTATCTCTCTTGTGTTGGAGGGCCTGATTTGAAGCACAACGGGTTTCGTCCCACGGCGGTCGCCCTTACCGTTGGGCTGGCATCTGTGCTGTGGTTTGTGACCTTCTACCTGAGCGCGTCGACTTTCTGGATAAAAATTTCCTTTTCGGCCGCCACCCTGGCTATTCTGTCCCTGTGGCTCCAGCCCAACCGCGCCGATCAATTCCGGTTTAACAAAAGCGCCATTGTCATCGGGCTTGTGTCAGCTGGCTTGCTCTACTTTATCTTCTTTCTGGGCAAGACGATTGCAAGTGCCGCGCTGCCCTTTGCCCAGGGGCAGATCGGCGCTATTTACGGAAAAGGGGTGGGAACCTCAACGACGATTATCGCCTTTTTACTTTTTTTTGTCACCGGACCCTGCGAGGAAATTTATTGGCGCGGTTATTTGCAAAAAAACCTCATGACTCGCTACGGTCACTGGCGGGGCTGGCTGCTGGCCACAGTCATCTATGCCGGGGTGCACATCTGGTCATTTAACTTCATGCTCATGGGTGCAGCCGGTGTAGCGGGCGCCTTCTGGGGCGCGATGTTTTGGCGCTTTAAAAATCTGGCGCCGGTAATTATCTCCCATTCTATCTGGAGCACGGTGATTTTTGCGGTTTTTCCGATGCACTGATTTATTTGGCAGCGTCAGAGGCCTCCACTATTTCCTTGATCACATCAAGCATAGGCGGTTTGAGCGTCCGCCATCTGGGCTCGATGGCCCGGCCTTCATGCCAGGTGAATTCCACAATGTCATATTTTTCAGGGATGATGTGTTCGTTGTGTTCGCCATAGGCGGTTTCGGGATAAAACTCAATATAGAGCATCCGATCCGGTTCGATCGTAAACTGGCGGGCAACATTGGTGGCAATATGGCCGGTGCAGCTGCGCACCGACATTCGGCTTTCCGGAATGTCAGAAACAATGACGATAATCGGTCTGAGATACGCCGGACCGTCAGCATTTTCCTTTTGCAAATCAAATATGCGCAACCGGCACTCACCGCTTGCCAGACGCAGCTGACCGCCCCATCCTTCCCAGGAAAAAATATCATCATAGACCATCATGGTAAAATTTCCAGAACCAAGCGACAGTATCAGGCATCTGATTCTTGTACAACCGCTTGTCTGTTGCCTTGCACGGTGGAATATACTATAGTCAGTGCAGGTATTAAATGGGCCCTTGGGCACCTCCGACAGGAATATATACTGAATTAACGATGACAGACAACCCTAATTTAACCCACCTGAAATTTGATGAAAAAGAATACATCCTCGTTGGAACTGCGCATGTCTCAAAAGAAAGTACGCGGCTGGTCAAATTAGTAATCGAGGAAGAAAAACCGGATACCGTCTGTGTCGAACTCTGTGCGTCCAGATTCCAGGCCGTGCAGCAAAAGGATCGCTGGCGGGATACCGATATCGTCAAAATCGTCAAGGAGAAAAAATCATTTTTGCTTCTGTCGAATCTCCTGCTGGCCTCCTTTCAAAAACGAATCGCCAAACAGTTTGACGTCAAGCCCGGTGAGGAAATGATAACAGCCATCGATACCGCTGAATCCGTGGGTGCCCAAATTCATCTTGCCGACCGCGATATCCGCACCACTCTGTCCAGAACCTGGCGTGTGATGGGATTTTGGAGCAAAATAAAGCTGATTTTTCAATTGGTGCTGTCCCTGGGACAGCTGGATGAAATCAAAGAAGAAGATATTGAAGAAATGAAGCAGCAGGACGTTTTGGAATCGCTGCTGGCTGAAGTCGGCAAATCGCTGCCGGAAATAAAAACCATTCTAATTGATGAACGCGATCAGTATCTGACTGAAAAGATTCGCATGGCACCTGGCAACAAAATTGTGGCCGTCGTGGGCGCCGGCCATATCCCGGGAATTCAAAAAAACTGGAATAGCGAAATCAATACCCGGGCGCTGGAACAGCTGCCGCCCAAGAGCAAATCCGCCGGGATTCTAAAATGGCTGCTCCCGGCTGTTATCATCGGACTGTTTCTGGCCGGATTTTTTTTCGGCGGCAAAAAAGCGGGTACGGACATGATTGTCTGGTGGATTCTGGCCAACGGTATTCTGGCCGGAGTCGGCGCAATCATCGCCCTGGCTCACCCGGCCACGATTTTGTCCGCCATTCTGGCCGCACCGTTGACTTCGCTTAACCCCATGATCGCTGCCGGGTGGGTGTCGGGACTTGTGGAGGCCTTTTCGCGGAAGCCCAAAGTAAAAGATTTGGAAACATTGCCGGAAGATATTTTATCTGTTCGTGGATTCTGGAAAAACAACGTGACCCGCATTCTGTTGGTGGTGGTCTTTACCAATCTCGGAAGCTCTCTGGGAACCTTTATCGCCTTTCCCGTCATTGTCAAAGTGCTGCTGGGCGCGTCACCATAGTAAAGGTGTCAGGGAACAGATGACTGATGATAAAAACTTGAAAATTATTCACCAGGTCTTTTTTCTGTCTTCTGACTTCTGATCTCTGATTTTTGACACCCAGATATATTTATGATGAACCATCGAACATTTCGAAATACAAGATTAGTTAGCAAAACATTCATTGTTTTCAACATCCTGGGATGGCTGCTGGTGGTGACCGGCTGTGGTGGCGGGCACACCGTTCAGCCCGACGCTTCTTCTATCGCAAAAGAACCCGGCCTGCAGCGGATGGGCTATACCATACAGGTCGGCGCCTTTTCGAACATCGACAATGCGGTGCGACTGACAGCGTCGTTGCAGCGGCAGGGCCTTGAGGCCTATCATTTTCTTGACCGTACAGGGCTGTATAAGGTGCGGTTTGAAAATTACAGGACCAAAGCTGCCGCCCGCCGCAGAGCAGAAAGCGTGCAGCGCAGCGGTATCATCGAGTCGTTTTATATCGTCGAACCGAAAACGTACGCCGCTTACCGGGATGAGCGTGGAAAAAATCAGCAACTCAGGGAGGAAATTATCAAAACCGCCCGGCGTTACGTCGGTGTGCCCTATCGCTGGGGCGGCGAATCCCCCCGCACCGGCTTTGATTGCAGCGGTTTTACCATGGTGGTCTATCGCCTCAACGGCCTGGATTTACCGCGTTCATCCAGACTGCAATGGAGGGCCGGTAAAAAAATTGAACCCCGCCAGCTGAAAATGGGAGATTTGGTGTTTTTTGCGACAACCGGCGATGGCAGGATTTCCCACGTCGGTATCTATGCGGGCAAAGATAAATTTTTACACGCCCCGCGCAGAGGCAGTCGCATTAAAGCATCTTCTCTCTCCAGTCGATATTTCAGAACCCGCTATGTGGGTGCCCGATCCTACCTTTAGGACGATATACCGACTATTTAGCTTTCGGTAAAATCTCCACAATGGAACGCTGGCGTTTTTGTCCGCCGGCCGTCGTGAAGGTCTTCTTAATCGTTTTTAAACGACCCTCAGCAAACAACTGGATGCATTTCGGATAAAGCGCCCATTCCAGCGCCAGGCCCTTTTTGCGGATGAATTCTAGGGTATCGCCCGGGTCAATCGCAAATGCCCGCTGACCGATTATCGGTCCGGTGTCCTCACCGTAATCAATGAAATGGACCGTACATCCAGCGACCTTGCAACCGTAGCGAAACGTGTCTCCGTATCCGTCTGTACCGGGAAATGCCGGGAGCAATGCCGGATGAATGTTCATGATCCGGGGGTTGCCGCGATCCAGATTGACTCGATCAATAAAATAAGGCGTCAAGGTTCTCATAAAGCCTGCCAGCACCAGCAGATCATACGGGGCGTTTGCCATTTCAGCGAGCATCTTTGCTTCGGCAATCGCGCGGGTGTATAAGAAAAACCGAATTTTGTTGGCATCATCCCAGCCCCGAACAAGGGTTTGCTTGGTGTGGATATCATCATAGTCAAAGTCAGCCGGCAGGCGGGTGGTTGCGGGATCCGCTTTAAACTGTTGAATAATTGAAGCATAATCGACAACAAACGCTGGAATTTTGGCCGCTGCGGCTCTTTTAAGGCCATGGGCGCGGGGGGTGTCGGATCCGATAAAGGTCAATTCCCCACTGATCTTGCCATTTTCACAACAGTCCATTATCGCTTGCAGATTTGAACCTCCGCCTGAGATCAGGACGCCGATACGAATCTTATTGCCCATTGTTTACGCCTTTCGATGCATAGGTTGCTAACTTCTAAATTTGATTATGTTTATATCTGAGAACCAATTGTTTAGGTTGCCAAAAAGCGATGTTCAAATCAATGCTTAAGTTTAAATTTCCGCCTGGCGGCGGGCCGTATATTGTGATGGCGAATCATTTCTAAACGACCCCTTTTAAGAGTTTCAATTACCGCTTATGCATTGACACCGATCCTGAGTTTCACTATAACCTTTGTTCAATTTTGGCCTTTAAACGGGCAAAACTACAACCTGCCGATGGAAACACCATCGGCAGTCCGTACGATAGCCCGATGCCCGGGATGCCGAGGTTGACAATATAACCGCACATTACTATTATGATTTCGTATTTTATATTGATAAGGAAAGGATGAAAAATCATGGCAGAAGGCATCATGGAAATAGATGATGGAAATTTTGAAGCAGAGGTACTTCAGGCGGATAAACCGGTTATGGTTGATTTTTGGGCACCCTGGTGCGGCCCGTGCAAAGCAATTTCACCCATGGTAGAAGATTTGGCCGGCACGTTTGGTGAAAAAGTGAAGTTTGCCAAATGCAATGTCGACAATAGCCCGGTCACCCCGAGCAAATACGGTATCAAAGCGATTCCGACGCTTATTTTTTTTAAGAACGGAGACGTTGTAGAACAAATCACCGGAATGGTCGCCAAATCTAAACTTGAAGATGCGTTAAACAAAATCACTTAGGCAAATCCCGTGTGTAAGACAATTTAACAGAGGCGAAAGACACATGCGGCCCACACCGATCATATGTCTGGTTGCATTGCTGATCGCAACCGGGTGTTCAACCATTGAAAAGCAATACAATAAGCTTTTTGGGATTGATGACGGCGGCACCGCCCAGGAGCTGGCCTGGGATGGTATGGATGCATATGAAAACGGTAAATATGATAAAGCCATCGATAAATTTCAAAAGCTTAAAGATTATTATCCATTTTCGAAATATGCCATCCTGGCTGAATTAAAAATCGCGGACGCCCACTACAAACGCGAGGAGTATGGTGAAGCTATTTTTGCCTATGAAAATTTTGAACAGCTTCATCCACGCAACGAGGCGATTCCCTATGTCATCTACCAGATTGGCAGATGTTATTATGACCAGATCGGTACGCCGGACCGTGATCAGACGTCCGCCCGAAAAGCGCTGGAATCATTTCAACGCTTACTGCAACAATTTCCCCAGGACCCGTATGCGGTAAGAGCCGGCGAGCACATCGACAAATGTCAAAAAAGCCTGGCTGGACATGCTTATGTTGTCGGCGTGTTTTACTACACGACCAAACATTACAAGGCCGCTTTACACCGCTTCATGTCCGTCATTTCTGACTACCCGGATGTGGGATATCATCAAAAGGCGCTCGCATACATTGCCAAGTGCGAGGCCTCCATCACCAAAGAGGAGGAACAATAGCTTGCTTAAAAAAAGGCTTTACAGGTGGCTTGATATGGTGTACTGAGCCATGTTTTATAGTGGTTGTCAAAAAACGTTCCGATTGCGGGACGTTTTTTTGCTACAACACTTATGCCGCCATCCTATTTTTCGGAACATTATTATGACAAGCGGTATAATTAAAACCTAATTTGAACGATTTAGGTAAAATCAGGTATGTTAACATAAAGGAGAGCCGGTCATGTCAAAAGAATGTGAGATTTGCGGGAAAAAACCAATGGTAGGAAATAACGTCAGTCATGCCCATAATGTGACCAAGCGACGGTTCAACCCCAATTTGCAGAGAGTTCGCGCCGTTTCCGGTGGACGGGTTAAAAAAATGATGGTCTGCACCAGTTGCATCAAATCCGGAAATGTTGTCAAAGCACCTTAACCGACCCGCCTTACCTCCTGCACGTGTCTAACCTTTTTAAC
>CAJHYI010000202.1_pt1 | contig 21603 bp, 18 predicted proteins | sample 9198771 | NCBI WGS metagenome assembly CAJHYI01 (sample SAMEA7708367, study PRJEB35096) | sediment metagenome | biome: marine neritic benthic zone biome [ENVO:01000025]; feature: sediment [ENVO:00002007]; material: shallow marine sediment [ENVO:03000034] sea grass bed [ENVO_01000059] ...
AGTCTGCCGCGGTACGGCCTGCCACGTCAAGGGCGGCCGCAGCGTTCTGCGCTTGATGCAAAAAGAACTGGATTTAAAGGAGGGTGAAACCAGTTCCGACTATCAATTTACCCTCGAAACGGTTGCCTGTCTCGGGGCCTGTTTTCTGGCACCCACCATGATGATCAATCGGGATTATTTCGGCAAGCTTTCCCCGACCAAAGTCAGCAGCGTTCTGGGAGAGTATCAAAAAAAATAAGGGAGAAAGTGCCATATGGAGAAGCTTTCATCCATTGGAAAGCTGGAGTGGCTCCGCAGCAAGATATTATCCGGTAAAAAAGAAGGGACCATTGAAGTGCACGTGTGTATGACCGGCTGCCGGGCATACGGTGCCGCCGGGGTGCTGGAGTCCTTAAAAGATGAGGTCACGAGCCAGAGGCTTGAGCGCCAGGTGGAAATCCGTGCAACCGGCTGTCACGGCTTTTGTGCCAAGGCGCCGGTGATTGCCATTGAGCCCATGGGGGTTCAATACCAGGAAGTGGAGCCGGATGATGCCGCCGAAATCGTCGCTCAGACCTTGAAACGAAGCCAGCTCATCGACCGCCTGGCCTATCACGAGCCCAAAACGTTTCAACCTGTATTTTACCGCAACCAGATCCCTTTTTACGCCAAGCAGGAACGCCGGATTCTGGCCAACTGCGGCCGCATCGATCCGACCCGCATCGAACATTACATTGCCGCCGGCGGCTATCAGGCTCTGGTCAAAGCGCTATCGAAAATGTCACCCGAACAGGTGATCGATGAGGTTCAGACGGCAAAGCTGAGAGGCCGCGGCGGCGCGGGATTCCCCACCGGCCTCAAATGGAAATTCGCGCGCCAGGCTGAAGGCCGGCCCAAATATACGGTGTGCAACGCGGACGAAGGCGACCCCGGCGCATTCATGGATCGCGCCATTTTAGAAGGGGATCCTCACGCCGTGGTGGAAGGTATGCTCATCGGTGCCTATGCCATGGGCAGCGAGTACGGCTACATTTATGTGCGTGAAGAGTATCCGATAGCGATCGATCATCTAAACATCGCCATCGAGCAGGCCAATGAACTGGGACTTCTGGGCGAAAATATCCTGGGCACCGGCTTTAACTTCGATCTCTCGCTGCGATTGGGCGCCGGCGCGTTTGTGTGCGGTGAAGAAACCGCCCTGATGGCCTCGATTGAGGGCAAGCGCGGTATGCCCCGTGCCAGACCGCCGTTTCCGGCTCAAGCGGGTATTGACGCCAAACCCACCAATATCAATAACGTTGAAACCTGGGCGAATGTAGCACTGATCATTAAAAACGGGGCAGAATGGTACGGCCAGGTGGGTACCGACGAGAGCAAGGGCACCAAAATCTTTTCTCTGGCCGGCAAGGTCAACAACACCGGACTGGTGGAAGTGCCCATCGGGTCCACCGTCAAAGAAGTGATTTATGATATCGGCGGCGGCATACCCAAGGGCCGGGCGTTTAAAGCGGTTCAGATGGGCGGACCCGCCGGCGGCTGTGTGCCCCCTCAGTTTTTAAGTCTGCCTATCGATTACGATACGGTCCAGCGCATCGGGGCCATCATGGGATCGGGCGGCATGGTGGTCATGGACGAAAACAATTGCATGGTTGAAATCGCCCGCTTTTTCTTGAGCTTCACCCAGTCAGAGTCCTGCGGCAAATGCGCACCCTGCCGTCTGGGCACCACCCAGTTGCTGGAAATTCTCACGCGCATCACCAGCGGCCAGGGCCGCATGGAAGATATCGACACCATCCGCCAGCTGGGAGAGACCCTGACCGAGGCCTCCCTGTGCGGCCTGGGACAGGCCTGCCCCAAGCCGGCCCTTTCCACCCTGAAATATTTTCTCAAAGAATTCGAAGACCACATCAGAGAACACCGCTGTGCCGGTGCGGTTTGCGATTCGATGGTCATCTCAGCCTGCCAGCATGCCTGCCCGGCAGGCATCGATGTGCCGAACTATGTGGCCGCCATCGCCGAGGGAGATTACGCCAGGTCCGTTGCAATCATCCGGGAGCGCAACCCGTTTCCGGCGGTCTGCGGGCGTATCTGTATCCATCCCTGCGAATTTAAATGCCGCCGGGGCGAGCTGGACCAGCCGGTGGCGATTCGGGCCCTTAAGCGCGTCGCTTCAGACTGGTATTTTGAAAACATCGGCCCGCAAAGAGAGCCGTTTGAAGTAACCCGCCCTCAGAAAGTGGCCGTGGTCGGCGCCGGCCCGGCCGGCTTAACCTGCGCCTATTTTCTGGCCAAAATGGGATATCAGACCACGGTTTTCGAAGCCCAGCCCGTGGCGGGCGGCATGCTCGGCATTGCAGTTCCCGAGTTCAGACTGCCGCACAAGGTGATCGAAGAAGAGATTCAGTATATCCAAAACTGCGGGGTTGACATCCGCTATAATTCACCCATTGACGCCAAACACACCTTTAACGACCTGCTCGATGAGGGCTTTAACGCGGTCTTCATTGCCGCCGGGGCCCAGGCCAGCAAGCAGATCGGCATCCCCGGTGAAGAAGAAGGCCTTGAGGGCCTCTACTACGGTCTCGATTTTTTAACTCAGGTCCGCATGGGCAAAAAGGTGCCTTTAAGCGGCAAAACGGTGATCATCGGCGGCGGCAATGTGGCCGTCGACGTGGCCCGCACCGCCTTAAGAACCGGTGCGCAGGAAGCGCAAATATTCTGTCTGGAACCCCGCGACGAGATGCCGGCCTGGGAACAGGATGTTGATGAGGCCATCGATGAGGGCATCATTATTAACCCCGACCTGTCGCCCAGCAAAATCGCCCACGAAAAGGGGCACGTGACCGGAGTTGAGTTCACCCGCTGCGTCTGCGTGTTTGATGATGAGGGCTGCTTCAATCCAACCTGTGATCTTGATGATACGCGCTTTGTGGATGCCGACAATGTGATTGTTTCCATCGGCCAGGCCGCCGACATGTCTTTTCTATCGGCCGACAGCCAGCTGGAACGCGAACTCTGGGGCGCCCTGGTGGTCGACACCAATACGCTGGCCACCAATATTCCGGGTGTTTTTGCCGGGGGCGACTTTACCACCGGCCCGACTTTTGTGATTCGCGCTATTTCATCCGGCAGACGCGCAGCCATCGCCATCGACAAATACTTAGGCGGTGACAAGAGCCGCGTGTATATCCCGGATGAAAAATCCCCCAGACATACGGGCACAAAATTGGCGCTGGAAGAAGAAAGCATGGAAGACAAACCCCGGGTGGGCGTCGGAATTGAGGATGCCCGGGACCGGATAAAGGATTTCAGAGAAGTCGAAAAAGGATTTAGCGAAGAGGAGGCTTACCGCGAAGCCATCAGATGCCTCCGATGCGATCTTGAAAAAGAGGAGAATGCGATATGATTCGATCCATAACGCAAAAAAAGCCGGAAAAAGAAATTGAGCGCCTTTTGAAGGGGCTCAACCGGATTTTCATTATTGGCTGCGGAACCTGTGTGACGCTCACCCGCACCGGTGGTGATCCGGAAGTACGCGCGATGAAAGAAGAGTTGTCCACGAAGGGTAAAATGGTCACCGGTCAAACGGTGGTTCCGGTTGCCTGCGATAATTTAACCCGCGAATTTCTGGGTGATTTCGGCGAACAGATTAATCAGGCCGATGCGCTGCTGATCATGACCTGCGCCTTTGGCGTTCAAAGCATTGCCCGGCAGTTAAGCAAGATGGTGATTCCGGCGCTGGATACCCTGTTTATCGGCAAAGAAACAGCGGTGGGATTGTTTGATGAGATCTGCACCCAGTGTGGCACCTGCATCATCGGGGAAACCGGCGGCATCTGCCCGGTGACCAACTGTCACAAAGGCCTGGTCAACGGACCCTGCGGCGGCACCAATCACGGTAAATGCGAAATCGATGTGGAAAAGGACTGTGTCTGGACCTTGATTTATAATCGCCTCAAGGAGCTGGGACGGATTGATTCCATGCGGAAATATCAAAAACCGCGTAACCACCTGGGTGAGCCCAAGCCCGGTAAATTAAGGCTTCCCGAAGCTTGAATTTAGTTCCCGGTTATGGGCTATTCGTTAATGCGTAAGAAAGACAAATACGTTTTTGTTGATTTTTGAAGATCCATAAAAGAAGGGGAGTTTGAGATGCCAACGAAATTCAAAGAAGCTCTGGAATCCGGCAAATTTGTGGTGACCAGTGAGGTCGCCCCTCCCAAGGGGACGAACCTTGAAAAATTTAAACACCATATCGAGCTATTAAAGGACAAAGTCGATGCCATGAATGTCACCGATCATCAAAGCTCGGTGATGCGCTATCCGTCGCTGGGCGGAGCGATGATGGTCAAAGAAATGGGCGGGGAAGTCATCCTGCAGATGACCTGCCGGGATCGCAACCGGCTGGCATTGCAGGCGGATCTTCTGTTTGCCTCTTCGCGCGGGATTCAAAATGTTCTCTGCCTCACCGGTGATTCGGTCATATTAGGGGATCACAAAGAGGCCAAAAGCGTATTTGACATGGACTCCAGCCAGCTGTTGAAAACGGTTCGCACAATGGAGACGGGCAAAGATCTCGGCGGCAACGAGCTGGATGGCGGGGTTTCATTCTGTGCCGGTGCCATCGTGACACCCGAGGCAGATCCGCTTGAACCGCAACTGATCAAATTTGAAAAAAAGCTCGAGGCCGGTGCGGAGTTTATTCAGACCCAGGCGGTCTATGATCTGGACAAGTTCAGAGAATTCATGGATTACGCCAGACAGTTCAGTGTAAAAATCCTGGCCGGCATCATTTTGCTGACCTCTGCTCCCATGGCCCGTTTTATGAATAAGAATATCGCCGGGGTTTTCGTCCCGCAGGATCTGATCGATGAGATGGCATCGGCACCCAAAGGCCAGGCTCTGGCCAAAGGGATTGAAATAACGGGCCGTATGATTAAAAGCATTCATGAAGAAAAGATGTGTGACGGCGTGCACATCATGGCCATCGGCAAGGAAGAAAAGGTGCCGGATATTATGCAGGCCGCCGGCCTCATATAATTAAACTGGGTTTATAACTCTCAGATTTTGCCCGACAACTGTGCTGTTCGTCTTCGAAAGTCGCTTGCGTACTAAAAGTACACGGCGCTCGTTCTCATCCTCACTGCCTTGTTGTCGAACAAATCTGAGGTTCTAAACCCAGTTTATTTTTTATTAAAGGTTTTTTGTCACCCACCGAGAAGCATGCCGCCTTATACCTGAATTTTGCACGAGTCGGGGTATAATTTCTTTACACTCCAGCAGTTTTTTATTATTTATACCGCTTGTCATAATAATGTTCCGAAAAAAGGATGGCGGCATAAGTGTTGTAGCAAAAAAACGTCCCGCATTCGGAACGTTTTTTTGACAACCACTGTAGAGCCCAAAATAGGTTATGCGACGGTAAATTCATGACGCCAAAAATACAGTTTAAATTAGCAGTTGTCAGCAGCCTGCTGATGGTTTTGATGATAATGGCAGGCTTTCCGATAGGTCTGTTCGCTCAAGAAGCCCGCTCGCAGAACTCGCTCAAAATTGCCCTTTTGCCCATTTTAGATACATTTCCCTATTACGTGGCCGAAGCTCAAGGCTATTTTGATCGTTATGGTGTTACCGTCACAGCCGTACCGGTGGGCAGCGGGCTGGAAAGAGATCAACTCATGCAGTCCGGTGCCATTGACGGCATGCTCAACGAAATGGCCTCCACCGCCAATTTCAATCGTGAGCGCATCCAGGTAAAGATTATTTCATCGGCCCGCAAAGCCTATCCGCATTATCCCCTGTTTCGTGTACTCGCAGCGCCCGGCAGCAACCTGGCAGCCCCGGCCGACCTGAAAGGCATCCCCATCGGTATTTCTAAGAACACCATCATCGAATACGTGACCGATCGGTTGCTGGCTGCCGGTGGCCTGACCCCGGATCAAATCTCGAAAAAATCCGTACCGGTTATACCGGAACGGTATCAATTACTGTTACAGCGTCAGCTGAAGGCGGCCACGCTGCCGGATCCGCTGGCCAAAAGCGCACTTGAAGCCGGCGCCGGCTCGGTGATCGATGATTCCGTCCACCCGCAGTACAGTGTCAGTGTGTTGAGCTTCCATCTCGATGCCATAGAAACCAAGGCCGACGCTGTGCGTCAATTTTTAAAGGCCTGGAATCACGCCGCGCAGGATATCAACGCGAACCCGGAGCCCTACCGGGGCCTTTTGCTTCAAAAAATTCGGGTTCCGAAAAACATTCAGCAAACTTATCGCATTCCGCCCTTCCCGCTGCGGGAGGTTCCCAGTGCCGAACAATGGGCAGATGTCATGAATTGGATGGTGTCCAAGGGGCTTTTAAAAGCACCCATTCCCTATAGAGACTCCATTACGAATGATTACCTGCCCTGAATCTTGCATGAAAATTAATGAGAAAGTGAAAATAATCTAAATTACAAAAAGTTAAGCAATGAAATGTTGTAAAATATATTATCGGTACAGAATAAAGGATGAATGTCATAATATCTCATTAATTTTCACCCTTCGGGCGAGGCGGAGGCTCCCATATGCTGCGTTATTAAGGACGAGCAATAGTTCACTATGGCTTCACCCTTAAGTGCTTTGCCTATGGAAACTTCCAACTCGTTCAAAATTCAGGGATAGTAAAAACGGCCCGATGATTTCGATCAAAGATCTAACCTTTGCCTACAGCGGGCAGCCGCCCATTTTTCAGGGCTATTGTCTGGAAATCGGCCGCGGTGAAGCGCTTTCTATCATCGGCCCTTCAGGTTGCGGCAAAACCACCCTTCTGTATCTACTGGCCGGCTTGCGCCGCCCGCAGTCCGGCAGCATTATCGTCGATCAAACGCCGATAAGCCGCCCCCGACCGCGCAGTGGACTGGTGCTGCAGGATCACGGCTTATTGCCGTGGCAAACGGTCAGAGCAAATGCCCGCCTGGGCCTGACCATCTGGGAATTCTACGGCTCTGACGGCCGCCACGCTCCGGTCGACGAAAAAATCAGTCCCCATGAAGCCGATCAGCGGGTGGACGCCTGGCTCGCAAAATTGGGAATTGAAAGCCTGCGTGATCAATATCCATTACAGCTCTCCCGTGGCCAGCGTCAACGCACGGCCGTCGCGCGCACCCTGGCCATGCAACCGGACTTACTGCTGATGGATGAACCTTTTTCTGCCCTGGATGCCCCGACCCGCGAAGACCTGCAGAAGTTCATCATCGATTTACACGATTCATCGGATTTAACCTATGTTATCGTTACCCACGATATCGAAGTCGCAGTGGTTATGGGCAAAAAGATTTTGGTATTGGAAAAAGGCTGTCATCAAAAAGCCCGGATGATAGATAATGCCTGCGCAGGACTTGCCGCCGGAAGCCGGCAGAATGAATTTCAGCAAACCTGCGAAGATATTCGTCAGTTACTGGGATCGCTGACATGAGCAACCGGTTAAATATGCGCGCCGTCCTCATCGGCCTGTTGATGTTTTTTGCAATCTGGCAGATGCTGGCCTGGTTGATTCATCGACCCATCATGCCCTCACCATTTCAGGTCTTGCCGATATTTGCCGGTTCTTTGTTCGGTGAACTGGGGGTACACTTTTTGGCAAGCGCCGGCCGAGTCCTGGCGGCGATTGCGCTGGCAGTCGTCACCGCTGTGCCCATCGGGTTAGGCCTGGGGCAGATTCCCCAGGCAAATCGAATCTTTGCGCCGCTAATTGCCATTGTCTATCCGATCCCTAAGATTGTGTTCTTGCCGGTCATCTATGTTTTGATGGGCATCACGGACATATCGAAAATATTTCTGATCGCCCTGATTATATTTTTCCAGATACTGGTTGTCGTCAGGGATGAAGCCGCCAATCTGCATCCTGAATTGATCATGTCCGTGCGATCGCTGGGTGCCGGCCGTCGGGCACTATTCCGGTATGTTTACTTTCCGGCATCTTTACCGGCAGTGCTGACCGCGCTGCGCGTATCCGTCGGGACAGCAATTGCCGTTTTGTTTATTGCCGAGCAGTCTTTGACGACTTACGGATTGGGGTACTATATCGTGATCGAAACATATCAGGTGCTGCGATACCCGCAGATGTATGCCGGTATCCTGGCGATGAGCCTGCTGGGTCTGGCCCTGTATTTTGTTATTTACAATCTGGAATTGAAAGTAAATCGCTATCGGGCAAAAGAACAAAATTAAATAGAACCTTTTTACTGTTTTGTTGCTACGAACCTTTATGCACGAGTTTACGCGGATTTAGCGAGTGATTATTCGTTGTGCGGCTCAATCGGTAAAACGCCCTGACCCCTCAGTAATATGATTAAAAAAAACTCTGGAAATATTTCAAAGACAGCAGCATGGATGCTCGCGACCCGGCCCCGGACACTTCCAGCGGCCGTCGCGCCGGTGCTGGTTGGTACAGCAATGGCCATCGCCGATAAAAATTTCGTGTGGCTGCCGGCGGCGGCGGCTTTGATGGTTGCCCTGCTGCTGCAAATTGGTGTTAATCTGGCGAATGATTATTTTGATTATGTGAAGGGCATCGATACCCAGGACCGCCTGGGTCCGCCCCGGGTGACCCAGAGCGGACTGATTCCGGCCAAACAGGTAAAAACCGGCATCCTGGTTGCAATCATTCTGAGTGCTATCCCGGGCCTCTACCTGGCAAGCGTTGGCGGCTGGCCGGTTATTTTGATCGGATTGTTCAGTTTCGCTGCAGCGCTGGCCTATAGCGGTGGCCCTTTTCCGCTGGCGTCCCATGGACTCGGTGACCTTTTCGTCTTCATTTTTTTCGGGCTGGTGGCGGTTTGCGGCACCTATTATGTCCAGGCGCTGCATTTAACCCCGCTGGTCTGGCTGATGGGGGCTATTCAAGGACTGCTGATCACCGCCATTTTAGTTGTCAATAACCTCAGAGATATTCAAACCGATCGCCGCAGTGGCAAGCGCACCCTGGCGGTCATGATCGGTGAGCGCGGATCCAGGATTGAATACCTGCTGTTGCTCAGCTCGGCATACGCCATTCCCTTCATCCTCTGGCTGGTTGGCCGCAGCTCAGTCTGGGTGATCCTGCCGGTTTTGTCCCTGCCCCTGGCGATTTCTTTAACACGCCTTATCTGGAAAAGCGCAGGCGGTCCGGTGCTCAATCAGGCGCTGGCCAGTACGGCTAAATTGGCACTGGTCTATAGTTTGCTCCTATCCATCGGCCTGATCCTCTAATCGGTTTTGCCGGTTGCCGGTTTCGCCGGTTAAGCCCGTTTAAAGAGAAAAATGCCTGATTTTATTTATTACAGGCTATCGGGCTAACGGGAAACGGGCTCAACCGGTTGGTTGTTAGTAGTCCCATGGAGGGCCATCACCTGTCTGTGGCAATGGGATGCGGGTTTTCAAAATAGCAGGGTCCTTTTCAACTTGATTGAGGAAAAATGTATCTTCGCGCGAGATAATTTCTTCATTCAGGTTTTGACCCCAAAGAAGCAGCCCCCCTTTTAGTGTGGTTCCCTTTTGATAATGAGCAGCTAAAATATCCTGATCTTTTTTTGAAAGGACAAGGGTAGTTCCCCTGAAAGATCGAGCGCGGATGATCAGCGGTTTCGGTCCCAGGCGCTCCCAGGACAGGGCCCGATCTCGAAAATACGATTTCCCGAGGCTGAAGACACCGTGGCGCTCGGCCCATTGTTTAGAGAGCGCAAAGCGCAATGCAATTTTTTCCCCGGCAGGCCCCACAATGTGCGGCCTGGTGACCGGCGGAAACCCGTCAGGGACCAAAATGATCAGACCGGAAGGCTGTCCGAAATATTTATCGGAAAGGGCTCTTAGCGGAATCGGCCGGCCTTTGATTTTACCCTCCCGAACCAAACGGTTGATCTGCATAATGGTCAGGTTGGCAAAGACATAACTGCCCGGGTCGGTATAAGGATGCCAGCCATCCCAGGTGAGCTCATTTCTGGCAAAAAATGTTTGACGGGTGCCTTGATCATAAAAGACACTGTGGGGATATTTTACAAGCGCCGTAAACAGGCGATTTGCGGCGAATATATGCACATTGGGATATTGAGCCGCCAGCGTCCTCAAGTGGCGGTTGAGCTGCTCGTATTCCTCATAACACAGTTTTTTAGGCCTGGGTTTACTATTTTCGATGCGGTATCCCTTCGGCGGTTTGCCCCGGGTACAATCAATTAGATTTTCAAAAAAAAGATCCCCCAGCAGGACAGTCGGTCTGTAATTTTCTTTCTTGACATAAGATTCGTTTCCCTTTTCAGAGCAGTCATAAAGATCACTCTCACAATCCAGCGCCAGCCCCGCCACCAGCTCATCAAGCACTTTGGTTTTGTCGCTGGTATACTCCAGAACTTTCATGTCGTGATAGGTGACATCCATCGCTAATACCAGTCCGGGGCGCCTGTGCTTGTAATAATATTTCGCAGCTCTCTGGTAAGAAGCCGGAAAGTACCAGGGAAACATATGCCCGTCACTGCCCAGGCACAGCTGATCGGCCACAACCTCAGAAGCCGAGCGGGCCAGAAGACCATGGGAAACTGAGGCCCCGAGCCCCATAACAGGCCCCATTCGGGACAACTCACGCGCCAGAGCGGGATCTTCTGTACAGTAGGATGGCAACTCATCACCCCGGGCGACACGCACCGAGAGTAATAGCATCAGGCAGAGGACGGCATACCCGTATTTGGTGATAGGTAATCGCATGTTCTTAAACCAAATTTAATAAGGCTGAAATTTTTATTTTTATCACAGATTGCAGACGCTGGCCAAACAAAAAGATGTCGTGTTCTGTCAATCAGGCTATATGGCTTAAATTTCAGCGAGAGATCATGGCATTTACCTTTTGGCAGACAGCAACCTGAATAAATCCTCTATTTTTACAGGGCTGGCCGGGTTTTTCCCTTGACAAGGGGAGCCGCTTCAACTTTAATATTAAGTTCATTTCAACCCTAAGCCGCTTTAAAAGGCCTCTCAGATAGCCATTTTGGGTAATCCTAAATTTGATTCCACAAGCGCTAGGGGAAGTGGCTTTAAATCTATGCCTCAGAATACACTAACTCCGAATTATCACTTTTTAGAACAAGTTGAAACTAACGGGCCCTTCCAGGCCAGCGCATGCTATCAGTGCCGCAAGTGCACCAACGGCTGTCCGGTGACCTTTGCCATGGATATTTATCCGGACGCGGTGATACGCCTGGTGATTCTTGGGCAGCGGGAAGCGGTATTGGGTTGTGAGACGATCTGGGTATGTGCGGCCTGTGAGACATGCAGCACGCGCTGCCCGAATAACGTTAAAATTGCCGAACTCATGGATTGTCTGAAAGAAATGGCGGTTCAAGCAGACGTCCCTTCACCCCAACCTCAGATTCTAGCCCTGCATGCCTCTTTTTTGAAAAATGTGAAGCGCTGGGGCCGGGTATTTGAGACAATCTTCCTTCCGGAATATTTCCTTCGAAGCGGTGAGCTCCTGCGTAAATGGCAGACCGGCACCTGGCGGGCAGAAATGCGGCTGAGCTGGCAGATGACGCGCAAAAAAAGATTTCCGATGTTTCCGAAAACCATCAAAGGGAAAAAGGAAGTTCGTAAAATACTCGCCCGTCGAAAACAAAAAGAACAGTTTTAGAATTGTCGAGGCACAAATTATACCATGAAGGTATCCTATTATCCCGGCTGTTCGTTGGAAGGAACAGCAAGAGATTATGCTGAATCCATATTGGGAATATGTGCTTCCCTGGATATTCAATTGGAAGAAATTCCCGATTGGAATTGTTGCGGAGCAACCGCCGCCCATAGCATAGACCACCGGGCAAGTATCGAGCTGGCCGGTCGAACGTTGAATCTGGCCACCAAGCTACCGCATTCAGACATGCTTGTTCCGTGCCCCATGTGTTTCAATCGGTTAAAAACAGCCGCCTGGGCACTCAATCAGGATTTTGCCAACCGCTACGCTATTCACCTGCAAGGCGCTCTGCCCAAGATTTGGGATCTGGCGAATTTCTTTGCAACAGAGGAAATGTTGCACAGCACGGCAAAGCACATAAAAAAGCCTTTGGAGGGTCTGAAGGTTGTTTGTTATTACGGCTGCATGGCCAACCGACCACCGGAGATTACAGAGGCAACCGACTTTGAAAATCCCCAGGCGCTGGACCGTATCATTCAGAACATGGGTGCAACCGCAATCCCCTGGCCCTACAAAACCGATTGCTGTGGCGCCAGTCAGGTGCTTTCGCGTCAAGATATCGTTTCAAAGCTTGTGGGCAAACTATACGATATGGCCCGGCGGGTCGGTGCCCAGGCGATTGTCGTATCCTGCCAGATGTGTCAGGCCAACCTGGATATGCATCAGAAAAAGATCGGGGAGGATTGGGGAACTCGGTATTCTTTGCCGGTTTATTACTTTAGCGAGCTGATTGGACTGGCGCATGATGTCTGCGGAGTTGAAAAATGGCTCTTGCGTCATATCACAGAGCCCTTTGCTCTCCTCAAACAGCTCAACCTCTGGAATAGCCCATGACACAGGTGCGATCAACGCCGACTTTAGAAAAAACCGGATCCATTGCCATTATCGGCAGCGGCATTGCGGGTATCCAGACCGCTCTGGATATTGCCAATTCCGGCTTTAAAGTGCATCTGGTAGAGGAAAAGCCCAATGTGGGGGGTGTCATGGCCCAGCTGGACAAAACATTTCCCACCAACGATTGCTCGGCTTGCATGATGGGCCCCAAACTTGCGGAATTGGCCAATCACCCAGACATTGATATTTTTGCGTATACCGATGTTCTCAATTTAGAGGGCGAACCGGGCCGATTTCAATTAACCCTTAAAAAGAAAGCCCGGGCCGTGGATCCCGAACGGTGCGTGGCCTGTAACATCTGCGCGGAGAAGTGCCCGCAAAAAGTATCCGATCCATTCAATTTAAACCTAAATCAGCGCAAAGCCATTTATATCCCCTATCCTCAAGCTGTTCCGCTGGTTTACACGATTGACAAAGAACACTGCACTTATTTTACAAAAGGAAAGTGCCGCGTCTGCGAAAAGGTTTGTAAAAATAAGGCGGTTGTTTTTGACCAGGAAGATGAAATCATTACATTGGACACCGGGGCGCTGATTTTGGCCGGCGGGTTTGAACCTTTTGATGCGCGTCTGAAAGGTGAATATGGTTATGGACAGTGGCCCAATGTCATCACCAGTCTGGAATACGAGCGTCTCCTTTCAGCAGCCGGCCCTTGCCAGGGTCACATCCAACGCCTTTCCGACGGTAAAATTCCACGCCGAATCGCCTGGATTCAGTGCGTGGGATCGCGTGACAGCCATATGGGCAACGATTATTGTTCTGCCGTTTGCTGCATGTCCGCCACCAAGCAGGCCATGATCACCAAAGAACACGCCGGCGACATCGACACCAGCATTTTTTTCATCGATATTCGGGCCCACGGTAAAGGATTCGATCGGTTCTATGAGCGGTCCAAATCAGAAAATGGCGTGCGCTACGTGCGGTCTTTGATCTCCAGAGTGATACCAAACCCCGAAGATGATACCTTGAGCATTTCTTACGCCGCGCCGGATCACCTTCTGCAAGAAGAAACATATGATATGGTCGTTCTTTCCGTCGGTCTTTGCCCGAACGCCTCTACTGTGCAATTGGCCGAACGCCTTGGCGTACCCTTAAATGAGCATGGGTTCTGCACCTCCGATCCACTGGACATCGTCGCAACCACAAAATCCGGCATTTATGTCTGCGGTGCCGCTCAGAGTCCCAAAGATATTCCGGACGCGATCCAGCAGGGCAGCAGCGCAGCCGCTCAGGCAACCGCGCTGCTGGCCGATGCGAGAGGTTCACGGGTGACAGCCCCATCCGTCCACGTGGAACGCAACGTCAGTGGAGAAGAGCCTTGCATCGGGGTTTATGTCTGTCATTGCGGCATCAATATTGCCGGCGTCGTTGACGTGGAGGCCGTTGCCGAATTTGCCGGCACCCTGCCGAATGTCAAATATGCAACCAACTGCATGTTTGCCTGCTCCACCGATCAACTCCAGGAAATTAAACAGTCAATCAAAGATCATGCCCTCAATCGGGTGGTGGTGGCGTCCTGCACCCCTCGAACCCATGAGCCGCTTTTCAGAAATACATTGCGTGAGGCCGGTCTCAATCCCTATCTCTTTGAACTGGCCAATATCCGCGAACAGGATGCCTGGGTGCATAAGGCAGAACCGGAAACCGCAACACGCAAGGCCAAAGAACTGGTGCGAATGTCTGTTTCCCGCGCCCGCCTTTTGGAGCCGCTTTACGAAACTTCTTATGCCGTGGTTCCAGCTGCCCTTGTCATCGGAGGCGGTCTCGCCGGCCTTAGCGCCGCGCTGGCCTTTGCGGAACAGGGATACAGGGCTACACTGGTAGAACGAACCGCGGAACTCGGCGGCAATGCCCGCACGCTTTATTACACGGAAGACGGCGCCCATCCGGCACGGTATCTTCAAGATCTAATTCAGGAAGTTGAAAATCAACCCCTGATCACCGTTTACCGAGAAACACAGGTGGGATCCATTACCGGAAGCTGCGGGGCTTTTACGTCAACCATTTCGCAAAAAGACCAATCCCAGACCATCTCTCACGGAGTTGTCGTTGTCGCCACCGGCGGCCGGGAATATACGCCCTCGGAATATCTTTATGGACAGCATCCGCAGGTCATCACCCAGAAAAAATTTGAAGAATTGCTGAATTCAGAGCCCGAAAAAGTCAAGCAGCTGCAGCGCATATCGATGATTCAATGTGTCGGTTCCCGGGAACCGGAAAACCTTTATTGCAGCCGGGTCTGCTGCACGGCTGCCGTCAAGAACAGTCTGAAGCTAAAAACCATTAACCCGAATGCACAGATATCGGTCCTGTACCGGGACATTCGAACCTTTGGTTTTAAGGAAAGCTATTATTCGGAAGCCCGCCGGCAAGGTGTTCGTTTTTTTCGATATGAGCTTGAACGCAAACCCCTTGTAACACAACAAAGCAATGCACTCGGCGTTTCAGTTTTTGACGCCAACCTGCAGGCAACGGTACAACTGCAGGCCGATCTGGTGGTCTTAAGTGCCGCGATTCTTCCCCGGCCGGAAAGCCGGGAGCTGGCCGATGCCGTGCGGCTGCCATTGGATGAAGATGGCTTCTTTATGGAAGCCCATCCAAAACTCAGACCGCTTGATTTTGCAGCACCCGGCTATTATCTGTGCGGTCTGGCGCAGGGCCCTAAATTTGCCAACGAAAGCATTGCTCAGGCCCGCGGCGCGGTTTCGCGAGCGGTCACAGTGCTTTCCCGGAAAGAAATCGTCGCTGAAGGCATGATCAATCGCGTGGATGCCGAACTTTGCCGGGCGTGCGGTGAATGCGAAAAAGCCTGTTGTTTTGATGCTATCCATGTCAAGCATGGCACCTCAGGCCGACAGCAGGCGATCGTGACAGAGGCGCTATGTACCGGCTGCGGCGTCTGCAATGTGGCTTGCCCCACGGGCGCGGCATCCTTGGCGCATTTCAAAGATGAGCAAATCAATCGAATGATTGAAAATCATTCTCGATTGAATAGTGAATATTGAATATTGAATAATTAATTTCTGACCATTGCGAAAATGGAAAGTGAGGACTTGATAAAAAGGACCAAAGCGTTTGCCCATCGCTGCGTTAACCTGGCGATGGCCTTGCCGGAATCCGCCTTAGGAAAGCATATCCGAGGGCAGCTTATCAGGTGTTCGACGTCTGTTACTGCTAACTATCGCGCAACTTGCATTTCACAATCAAAGGCTAGCTTTATTGCGAAGATCAGTATCGTTTTGGAGGAATCTGATGAGGCTGCATTCTGGTTGGAATTTATCATCGATGAAAAGCTGTTGAAAAAGAACCTGGTCGAACCATTGCTGCAGGAAGCCGGAGAGTTAACCGCAATTTTCGCTGCTTCCAGAAAAACAGCAAGCTCAAAGGATAAAATAGACAGATTTCCTTAAATATTCAATTTTCAATATTCAATAATATAAATGACAGAGCAAAGCGACATCCATAAATATTCAATTTTCAATATTCAATATTCAATTTAAAAAGGAACGCCCATGTCTGCAACCGACCGGCCCAGAATTTTAGCCTTTGTCTGCAACTGGTGCGCCTATGCCGGTGCCGATCTGGCGGGGGTATCCCGTATCCAGTACCCCAGCAATGTGCGTTTGATCCGCGTGATGTGTAGCGGTCGGGTCAACCACGGCTTCTTGCTAAAGGCCTTTCTTAAGGGGGCAGACGGTTTACTGGTATCCGGTTGACACATCGGCGATTGTCATTACCTGGAAGGTAATGTGAAATGTCAGACGGTCATTGAAGAAACCTGGGAAATCATGAGGCTGCTGGGGATCGATGAGCGCCGCCTGCGGTTAAAATGGATATCCGCTTCCGAAGGGGCTGCCTTTGCCGAGGAAATTCACAATTTCGTTGAACACCTCATAGCGCTTGGGAAGCCCGAATACACTATTGAAAATTGAATATTGCAGATTGAATATTTAAGGTCCGCCTGCGGCGGGTCAATTCTATTAAAACTATCAATAAAATGACGGAGCGAAGCGAGATCCACAAATATTCAATTTTCAATTTTCATTATTCAATCATATAAGGATATGGATAAGCCAAAACATCTTTCCCAAAAACAAATCGACTACTGCATGGAATGCGGCCTGTGTACCGGAAGCTGCCCCATCAGCCGTGAACTGTCTAAATTTTCGCCACGCCAAATGATCAAACAGGTCGTGCTGGATCCGGACGATGGTCTGGAGAAGAGCCGCGAAATCTGGGCCTGTTTGAGCTGTGCCGCCTGCAGCGAACGCTGTCCCGCCGAGATTGACTTCCCTGAATTTATCAGCGCCCATAGACAGGAAGCCCGCAAAGCCGGTAATTTTCCGCAAGAAAGTCACCACGGCATCCTGCAGGCCGTCGCCGGTCTGCAAACCCACGCTTTAAAACAGCAGCGCACACAGTGGGCCCGGGAAGCGGGAGCTTTTGGTGATACCGGGCAATATTTTTATTTTGTGGGGTGCCTGCCGTTCTTTGACGTGACCTTCCGATATATGGATCTGTCCCCTCTTGAGAGTGCGCGCAGCGTGCTCACGCTGCTGAACAAAATGGGGATCGAACCCGTTATCAGCAATCACGAGCGCTGTTGCGGACACGATGCATTATGGTGTGGCGACCATGCCACTTTCCGCAAATTGGCCGAGTGGAATCTTGAAGTGATCAAATCCTCCGGTGCCAAAACCGTACTTTTCAGCTGCCCGGAGGGCTATGTCACCTTTAAAAAATATTATCCCAAATATATTGGCAAGCTGCCGTTTGAGGTCATGCATCTAACGGAATTTCTGGCGCTCGAACTCTCAGCTGCCGGCCTGTCGTTTCAGCCGCCTTCTACCACCAAGATCACGTACCATGACCCATGCCGTTTGGGTCGCTTGGCCGGCATTTATGAGGCGCCCCGCCAGCTGCTAAAATCACTTCCGAATACGAATCTGGTGGAGATGGAACGCAACCGCCAAAATGCGCTTTGCTGCGGGACCAGCGCCTGGATGGAGTGCTCAAGCTATTCAAAGGCCATTCAAGTGGAGCGCATGCAGGAAGCCGTCCAAACCGGCGCGCAAACCCTGATCACCGCCTGTCCCAAGTGCCAGATTCATCTGACGTGTGCCCAGAGCGGAGCCGCTTCGGACCTTAAGGTTATCGATCTTTACACGTATCTGGCGCAAAGGTTAATCAATACCGGGGCAAATGGTGGGTGATGAAAAAATTGATGCGGCCGTATAATATCGATTAGAGCGTTAATTAAGCGTAAAATTATTTTAGATTTGCAAAAGCTATATGCAAAAATTGGTAAGGGTCTATAGATAGCCGACATCACCACTTTTATTGTTTTGGGGATTGCATATACTTATATAATCCTATTCAGAGGCTTATTAAGTCGCGACGACCTATTAGTTCTTAAACGAATGCGCGATCTATTGAGAGCCCGGTAAGACCACATAGTAGAGTATTACAGACCTTTTCCCGCGCCACAAACCGCAGGTGACGCAGGCTATTATTAAGGTACCAGCACGAGCTTGGCGGCGGAAATTATACCCTTGTCAAGGTCGGCGAAGGCCCGGGCGCCATCGGAAAGTGGTCGTGTCTCCACCCAATCGAGATCGCCAAACATGCCGGCGGCCAAAGCCCCCACGGTGGCCTTAAAATCTTCCCTTGTATATGTATAGATCCCGATGAGAGAAACTTCCTGTAAAGTCACTTTTTTGATGTCGAGGCCTTCCCGCGAATCCATAAGCCCAATATGGGCAAAGATTCCTCCCGGGGCGACAACCCGCGACCCCAGGGCCCGAGTTACGCCCCCCCCCACCGCGTCTATCACCAATTCGAATGAATCGGCGGGGAGTTCGGGATCATTTGATGGGTCATGGACAGCGCAGCCAGCCGATCGCGCAACCATCTCCCGCCTTAACTTGTTTATTTCGACCACCGTCACCTGCCGGCATCCATAACTCGTTAGTAGCAGAGCGGAGAGCATGCCGATGGCACCGCCCCCGATAACCAGCGCCTGTAACTCTGCCAGAGGCCGCGGGGACTGCAGTCGTGCTCTGTTGATGGTATGAAGTGAACAGGCCGCAGGTTCCGTGAGAGAGGCTTTGACCATGTCGAAGGAATCGGGGATGGTAACCAGATTCCGTTCGGGTATCGCCACATACTCGCAGTATGCACCCGCAATTCTCATTCCAATGAGTTCTCTCGTAGGGCAAAGGTTCGTTCGACCGCTTTCGCAATAAGTGCAGGTGCCGCATGTGATGAGCGGGTTTATCACGACGCGCGCACCTTTTATTTCCCCTGATGCAACGGTCCCAGCTACCTCGTGCCCCAGGATGAGGGGGGGCACCCGACGAGGGTCGTGCCCATGGTAGGCGTGCATGTCGGATCCGCAGATACCCGATGCCGCGACTTTTACCAGCACCTGGTCCTCACCGGGTACCGGGTCCGGTTCTTCCCGGTACAAGACCTCGTCCGCTTTTGTGTACACAAGCGCTTTCATGTGAATTCTTTCCTTGTTCCAGTTGGCTACTTGGCGCTCCAGCCACCGTCCAGGAAGATCATCTGACCGGTGATGTAATCCGATGCCCTGGAGGCCAGAAACACCGTCAATCCCGCAAGGTCAGCCATTTCCCCATTTCGCCCTATAATGGTCTGTCTGGCGAGGGCGTCGATGACCTTTTGGTCGTCATACAACGGTGCGGTAAGGCCGGTCTTGAAAAAACCCGGCCCGATGGCGTTGCAGGTGATCCCGCTCTGGTCCTTGGACCAAGCTTCTGCCATTGCGCGCGTAAGCTGCAGCACCCCGCCTTTTGACGCGCCGTACGGAACGCTGTTTGGAAAGGCGCGCACCGACTGAAGGGATCCGATGTTGATGATTTTTCCCCATCCTTTCGAGCGCATGGATGGCACCAGCAGGCGCGCCAGGAAGAATGGGGCCGTCAAATTAATCGTTATCGTTGTGTTCCACGACTCCGGACTGACTTTTTCCCATGGCTCCCTAAGGTTAACACCAGCGGCGTTGACCAGGATATCAGGTGAACCAAAATGGGAAGAGGCCCGTTCCACCAGGCCAGGGAGTTCGTCGAGATTGCTGACATCACATGTCTCGCAGGCGGCACTCACCCCCAGGGATTCAACTTCCTTTACCGCCTCCTTGAGAGCCTCCTCCTCCCGCGGAAGTGCAGCATGCACGACCGTCGCACCCGCCCGGGCAAGATGATAAGCGATGGCCCGTCCGATTCCCGAACTGCCGCCGGTCACCAGGGCCACCCGGCCGTTCAATTCAAAAAGTTCATTTATCGTGCTCATTCAAGTTCTCCTAAATCGAATGCCTCATTTGGAAAATATTTGGCCAAACGCACATCTGATGTGCGCGCATGAGCCTCCATGCCTTCCAGCCGCGAAATGCGAGCGGAAACGGCTCCAATCTGTCGATTCGCTTCTCGAGTCAATCGCTGGTAGGTAACTGTTTTGATAAACTTGCCGGCACTCAACCCACCGGAGTAGCGACCCGCTTTCTTGGTGGGCAGGATATGATTGGGGCCGGAGGTCTTATCACCATAGGCCACAGTGGACTCTTCACCTAAAAAGAGGGAACCGTAATTGGTCAACCTGCCAAGCCACCAATCGAGATCTTCGGCCTGAACCTCCAAGTGCTCCGATGCATATTCATCGCTCACCTGGGCCGCTTCCTCCCTTGTGGAAACCACAATCACTTCTCCATAATCGCGCCAGGACGCTTCGGACACCTCGGGAGCCGGCAATGCAGCAATGACCTCGGGAACTTTCTTCATTACCTCCCTGGCCAGATCCTGTGATGTGGAAATCAACACGGCCGGTGAGTCATAGCCGTGTTCCGCCTGTCCCACCAGATCCGCGGCCACAATGTGGGGATCCGCAGTCTCATCCGCAATCACAAGGATTTCAGATGGACCTGCAAACACATCGATGCCCACTTCTCCGTAAAGGATGCGCTTGGCCTCTGCAACAAATTTGTTGCCAGGCCCCACCAGGATGTCCGCAGGTTTTCCCGTAAAAATCCCATAAGCCATGGCGGCAATGGCCTGGACCCCGCCCAGGGTCATAATCACGTCCGGTTTACAAACCGACATGGCATAGAGAATAGAAGGATGAATGCCGCCCCCATGGTGGGAAGGGGAGCAGGCGACAATATAGGGGACCCCGGCGGCCTTGGCCGTGGCAATGCTCATGAGGGCCGATGCGGCATGGGCAAAGCGTCCTCCCGGCACATAACACCCGGCTACGTTCACGGGAATCAGTTTTTGTCCGGCCACAACGCCGGGATACAATTCAGTTTCAAATTCAAGCATACTCTCCCGTTGCTTTTTGGCAAAATTGTATACCTGCTCATAAGCAAACTGAATATCGTCTCTGGTGCGCTGATCCAGACCCTCCGCCGCCTTATCGATATCTTCCGGGGTAATAATGAAATCACCGGTCCAGTTGTCCAGTTTCTTAGCATACTTTTTTATCGCCTCTTCACCGCTTTTCTTAATATCATCCAACATGTTCACGACGATCTCACGGGTTTGGGTTTCATCGGTTTCCGGGGTTTTTATTGCCTTTTTAAGGTAATTAATACCCATTATTATCCTCCTTATCTGAATTAATTGAAATTGGCATTAAACACCTTCCAAAGAAAGGTGTGTGATACTAACGGTTATTCTTCATACTCTCCGCTACACATCGTGGACATAGAAATTGGTGGTGGTGTTGGCGGCTTCCACTAGTTTATCGAATTTGGCCTTAGATCCCACCAGTTTCCTTTTTATGTCGTCCCAGACAGGCAATTGAGCACCTGCCTTTTTAACCCATTGAGCCTTTTCTTCGGCCGTGGGGACATAAAATTCGACACCCGCCTTTTTCATTTCAGTCATGGCGTAGGCCCTTGCCGCCGGGATTTTGGCATGGTTCTGCCGCATGGTAAGTTCACTGGCAAACTCGACACCTTTCTGAAGATCTGGAGGAAGGCTCTTAAACCATTTGAGATTGCAGGAATAAACCTGGGCATCGGGA
>CAJHYI010000479.1_pt1 | contig 21257 bp, 15 predicted proteins | sample 9198771 | NCBI WGS metagenome assembly CAJHYI01 (sample SAMEA7708367, study PRJEB35096) | sediment metagenome | biome: marine neritic benthic zone biome [ENVO:01000025]; feature: sediment [ENVO:00002007]; material: shallow marine sediment [ENVO:03000034] sea grass bed [ENVO_01000059] ...
AGACAAGCAAATCGCCCAGGGCGATTGTAAATTGTTGGGTCACACTTAAAAAATAAAGGCCGACGGCTGCCAGAAATGCGCCGATCCAGGTCCCAACTTTCGGTCGTTGTCGCCAGAAAAGACCCAGGATCGGTACTATGATCACATAGAGGCCGGTAATAAAACCGGCTTTCCCGGCAGTTGTGTAAACCAGCCCGATTTGCTGTAAGGAGGCCCCTGAGAAGAGCGCCAGCCCGAGCGCGCCGCCGCCCAGGAGGATTGTCTTCAAACCGGCAGGCGGCAGGATGTTATGAGATGGCGCTTGCTGACTCCGGCTCAATATCACCAGCGGCAACAATGACAGACTGCCGATGGCAAATCGAATGCCGTTGAAGGTAAACGGACCGACATAATCCATACCAACCCGCTGGGCGACAAAGGCAAATCCCCATATGATGGCGGTGGTGAGCAGCAGCGCGTCTGACTTTACGGTTCCTGCTTTCATAAATAATTGTTTTCTTTGAATCTGACAATCTGGTTACTTGATTTTTGCACGAGTCCTCCAGAGGCGGACAAGTCGGAGGGTTTCATATTCTCATTAATTTTCATGCAAGATTCAAGTAATAACAGGCCACCATACGTTCTGCCCCCCTTGCCGTCAAGAAAAGAACGAATGTGAACAGGTAGACCTAAAAATGGTTGATAAATCCAAATTCGCAGAATACATTAAAGGCCGCCTATAAACTCCCAATGAGAACAGAGCTTTTAACTATCCACCGCAAGCGAATTGGATTGGGCCATTCTCCTCTGAGGAATCGCCAAAATAAACGAATCCTGTTAATCCTGCCTGCCCGCCGGAGCCGTGGCGAAGGCGGGTTGATCCTGTCGAAATGATAAAATAAGGAGGCCCTAACAATGAACCTGGCCAGGTTTCCACGCCGCCGCTACACCGAAGGCAATACCCCGATTGAAAAACTTCCCCGGCTATCTGCACAGCTTGGAGGACCCACGATTTACATGAAAAGAGACGATCTGCTGGGACTGGCCGGAGGGGGCAACAAAACCCGCAAGCTGGAATTTCTGGTGGCTGAGGCATTGGAACAGGGCGCCGATACATTGATCACCTGCGGGGCGGTGCAATCCAACCACTGCCGCCTGACACTTGCAGCAGCCGTCAAAGAAGGGCTCAAATGCAGGCTGGTTTTAGAAGAACGGGTACCCGGCAGTTATCATCCACAGGCCGGCGGCAATAACTTTTTGTTTCGCTTGATGGGGGTTGAAAAGATCACGGTTGCTGTCGGTGGCTCCGACATGACAGCTGCTATGCAGCAAGTCGCAGATGACCTCGCCGGCAAAGGCCGGAATGCCTATATTATTCCCGGGGGCGGATCCACCCCGCTGGGCGCAACCGGTTACGTGGCCTGTGCACAAGAAATCCTGTCGCAGACCTTTGATCTGGGGATCAACATCGATCGTGTCATTTGCGCCAGCGGCAGTGCCGGAACCCATGCCGGCCTGGTCACCGGTTTTTGGGGCAACAACAGCAACATGCCGGTCATCGGAATCAATGTCAGCCGCTCCCGCAATGAACAGGAACCGCTGGTATACGAACTGGTTGAGGCCACCGCTGCTCATGTGGGTGTCACTGCGGACATCCCTGCCCGGGCCGTGCGCTGCTATGACGAATATGTCGGCCCGGGATATTCGCTGCCGACAGCTGAAATGGCAGAAGCCGTGCGGATGCTGGCCGGCCTGGAAGGCATCCTGATGGACCCGGTTTACACCGGCAAAGCCATGGCTGGATTAATCGACCTGGCGCGCAAAGGCGCCTTTCAAAAAGATGAAAACATTCTTTTTATTCATACCGGCGGTTCCCCGGCGCTGCATGTCTATATGGACCAAATATTGGGCACGGGGCGTCAGACATGAGGTGCAAGGACTGAGTGCTGGGGTCCGGGGACTGAGGTCTGAAAGAAAAACGGAAAATTTAAATGAAAGAAAAAGTCATCGGCATACTCGGCGGTATGGGTCCGGAGGCAACCCTGGACTGCTATGCCAGAATCATCAAAAGCACCCCGGCAAAAACCGATCAGGAGCATCTGCGGGTGATCATCGACGCCAATCCCAAAGTTCCGGATCGCACCGCCGCCATCATCGCTGACGGACCGTCTCCGGTGCCCATCCTGGTGGCAGGCTGTCAAACGCTGCAGTCGGCCGGCGCGGACTTTATCATTATACCCTGCGTGTCGGCTCATTTCTTTCTCGAAGAAATCCGTGAACAGACAAAGCTGCCCATCCTGTCAATCTTTGATGCCGTAGCCGAAACCATCAGCAGAAATCACGCGGACATAAAAACCATCGGTCTGATGGGCACCACCGGAACCATCAGCGGCGGCCTTTTTCAAAAACGCCTGGCGGCCGCTCATTTCACACCGATTGTGCCCGATGAAACTCAACAAGCCAGGGTAATGACAGCCGTTTACGATATTAAAAATTCGCGGCCAACCCGCTCCCGCAAGCAAATTACATCGGATCTGGTAGCGGTCGCCGAGAGCCTGGTATCAGACGGCGCGCGAGGCATTATTGCCGGTTGCACGGAAATCCCGTTGGCCTTAAAGCAGGAACACCTGCCCGTCCCCTATTTTGACGCTTTAACGATTCTGGCCCGCGCCGCAATTCTGCGGGCCGGTTTGACACCCATTCCCTGATCCTATGGTTTGACTTGCAGTGCAATTCCAGATTATCCTTGCATTCTGCTCTATCTACCCATTACAATCACAAATGCAAAATTCAGATAGGTGATGTCATGGTTAGTGCAATCTTGATGGCCGGATATAAAAACAAAATGGAGGTCAAACGATACAGCAAGATCGTTGCTGAACACTACGGAGAAAAATTTATCGAGACCGGTTATCGGCCCTTACGGGAATTTGAAACCATGATTGACGACAAGAAAAAAAGCATGCCCGTCATCCAATTTACGCTTGAAAAGCTATTTGCGAGCGATCTTATCGAAGAAATCATCATCGTCGGTCATCAGATGCTATTGGAGCAACGCCTCGGTAATTTTATCAGTAAATTCGAAAAACCGTGCCGGTTGATTAATCAGAATACCCGGCTTTCAGCAGACATCGTTGAGCGCTTTAAAATTATCAAGCGCAAAGCCAGATATAATTCAATCGCGGGAAATCTGATAAAAGGCTACGCCGCCAGCAAGGCCTGCAAGGAAAAAAAGCATGCCTTATTTGTGGCCTCGGACTCGCCGCTGACAACCATAAAATTTATGGAGCAATTTCTGCACATCGTCCGGAAACACCAGGACCAGGCGGCGATCATTTTCCCGGCGATTCTGATTGATGCGCATAAAGACATGATGGACAGGTACCCGCTCAAGCTTCTGAACGATACCGAATATGATTTGCCCGGATTAAAGGACAGCCATAGCCGTCAGGGATTCAGGCTTTCTTCTTTGATGTTTGCAAACCCCCATTTATTCGATATAAATATGGCAAACACCGCGTACAGCCTCCGCAAAGCCCTTAACCCCAATGCCCAGCTAACCTTATTTAAAATCACCCGCAAACTGGGATACTCCAACGTCTACTCCAAATATTTTGTCAGAAAAGACTTAAGCATTAAGGAAGTTGAAAACATCACGTCCGCCTTTTTTAAAGGCCGGTTAAAATTAATCCCGATGTCCGGCGAAGAATCAACCTATGACTACGACGGCACCGATTTTGAATATCAGATGCTGGCCAAAATGCTCAAAACCTCCCGAGCATCTACGCAGCCTCTCGGAAAGTCGGAAGCGCGGATGTGCGGCGACAACATGACCTTACCCGGGCTGGTGGCTGCATTTTTGGGTTGCGACGAAACCCTGGCTGGAAACAGTGCAACTTTTTTTGCAGTGTAAACGCCGCCGCATATTGATGAATATCTTATTTTCGTAAGGCTCAGCAAAAATCGCACGAAATATGTCAACTCTTGTTGCGCATCTATTCTGCTTTCCACATTGAGTACCTTATTCCCCGTCAACCATAATTAACATTTCGCGCTAAAAACCACAACCAACTGAAATCATGTAACTAAATTCCGGATCTCTATTCTTTAGGCCGCCATTGGTATCCCGAATTCCGACTGCTCGTAGAATTTTGGCATGCCGGTTGCTCTGTCTCTGGGGTAAACATACAAGGAGGGCGGCGCAATGAAATATTACACTGCGAGTTACAACGGGTCGGTTACCGAGGGGATGAACTACAAAGAACACGGCAGCGAAAAAGATTTATTCCTGCTTTTCCCGGAGTTGAAAGCCATCATCAATCGCTTACCCCTTCGAACAATCGATTTCAGAATGGCCAATGGCGATCGGCTCAGAATTTACAATATCCATCATAACATGAGCTTGAACAACTAGGCGCCGTAAAAAGCCTTCAGCAATCACAAAAGGATGGTCCCCATGAAAAAAGAACTCTTATCAATTCCTGAAGCGGCAAACTTATTGAGCTGCAGTACCCGGACGGTCCGGCGATTGATAGAAGAGCGAACCATCGAGGCCTGTAAATTAAGAAGTTCCACCCGGGTGGTTTATGCCTCGCTGCGGGCATATATTGTGACCATCGTCACGGATTATCAGGAGCAATACGGTATGGCCGATTACACATCATCGAATTAAAAAGGGCTTAAAAAATAGAGAGCACCGAATACCTTAATTTTTATGGAAATAGGCAGAGTCAAATACGGCTCTGCCTTTGTTTTAAGCGGTGTCGTGGTGTTTAAAAAGAAGATAAAATAAAGTCTTACGCTAAGCAATAAACGCTGCAACCATTTTTGCGTTGTAAATATATTTATCGCTCCTCCAACCCATCGATTTATCAGGTTTCTTTTTGACATTCGGGATATCCGGTCAACGGTTGTTGCACCCTTCTTTGGATTCGATTCCCGTATCATCGTGCAACCGCCTGCAACCTGTTAAATTTTTCTTAATGATCCTGTCGAACAGACCCTGTCAAAAAACATTAAGCAAATTAACATGTTATCGGTGACTACTTTACCGTATGTCTTCTCGCTCAACGATCCCCTTCAACCCATTTAAATAAATATGACTGCATGGCATATCCTTTGCTCTGGACTGCAGGCAAGAACAGCAGGATCGGTAAAATTCGATTCTTGCCGCATGACAATCTGAATTTTTATTTTACCAAAATTATTTAGGAATCCGGGAGAAAAAAATGCAAAAGATAAAGTCAAAAAAATACACCGTGGGCATTGATGTGGGTTCCGTCAGCCTGAACTGTATCGTTATCGATAAGAACAAGGAAATTGTTTGGGAATCTCCCTATAGACGTCACTTTGGAAAAATCAATGAGGCGATTTTAGACCTGGTTGAACATCTGGTTGCGTTGGTGGGGAAAAACAATATTCATTCCATTTCCTTTACCGGAAATCACGGCAAGAAGCTGGCAGAAAAACTGGGTATCTTCTACGAGTTTGAGACCATCAGTCAGGTTCTGGGAGTCTTGCATATCATGCCGGAGGCCAGGAGTCTGATCTGCATGGGTGGACGGGATACCGCTTTAATTCAGATTTTTCACGATGCGGGTGGATGGGAACTTGAAAATTTCAATGCCAACGGACCCTGTGCTTCGGGCACCGGATCGTTTATCGATCAACAGGCAGAGCGCCTGGCAACATCTTTATACGAAAGACACAAAAAGACTTCCCAGAGCCATATCGATCATATCTTAAATGGCTTTATCAGCCTGGGTCTTAAAAGTGAAAAGCCCGCCAACGTGGCCTGTCGCTGCACCGTCTTTACCAAATCCGACATGATTCATCTTCAAAACAAAGGCGAAAAGCTGGAAGATATTATTTACGGTCTGCATGTCGGCAATGCCCGCAATTACATCAGCACAATTGTCTCCAATCGCAAGCTTAAAGACCCGATTGTCTTTATGGGCGGCTTGTCTAAAAATGAACTACAGGTCAAAGCTTTTAAAGCCTACTATCCCAATCTGGTGGTCCCGCCCCACAGCACGTCAACCGGGGCACTGGGCGTGGCACTCAAAGCCCTCGAATCAAACAGGTCAGAAACCTTCACCCCCGCAGACCTCAAAAAACTGAATGAACACGCTACCATCGCCGTGCCCGAGGCAGCCCCTCTGATTCTGAAAAAAACCAAGGTGCCCGATGACCGGGAATCCAACAGGAAAATACTGGCGCTCAGAACCTCCGCCTATCTGGGTATCGATATCGGCTCCACGACCACCAAGTACGCATTAATCGATGAAAACCGCAGGCTCATCCATAAATATTACATCCATACGCGGGGGAAGCCGGTCGAAGTCACCCAGCGATTGCTAAAGCATATCGTGAATGAGCTGAGCGACAGAATTCGGATCAAGGGGGTAGCAACAACCGGCTCGGGACGTTACGTCGTCGGTGACTTTTTAAATGCGGATTTAATCATCGATGAAATTACGGCACACGCCAGAGGCGCAGTCGAAATGGATCCGCAGGTGGACACCATTTTCGAAATCGGCGGTCAGGACGCCAAATACATCTCGCTCGTCAACGCCAACCCGCTGGATTTTGACATGAACAAGGTTTGCGCTGCCGGTACCGGCAGTTTCTTACATGAACTGGCGAATAAATATGGCATCAATATCGTCAATGAGTTCCAGGATATTGCCCTTTCTGCCGCAGCTCCGGTCAAGCTCACCGATCGCTGCACGGTTTTTATGGAATCAGATCTTGTCGCCTATTACCAGCAAGGGGCCTCCAGGGAAAACCTGATGGCCGGACTTTGCTATGCCATTGTCCATAATTATTTGAATCGTGTGGTCGGCAAAAGAAAAATCGGACAGCGCATCATGTTTTTAGGCGGTCCGTCTTTGAATAAAGGTGTCGTGGCGGCCTTTGAAAACGTGTTGGACCGGGGCCTGCTGGTTCCGCCGCATCGGGAGGTGCTCGGCGCTTTCGGCGCGGCTATTGCCGTTCAGGAAAAAATGAAGACCGAAAACATCGTCCAGAGCACTTTCAGGGGAATGCCCGGCGCCATCAACGACCGCATGAACTTTACTGAAAAAGTATGCCGCGTCGACCCCAATTGCCACAATCAATGTAAGCTTAAGATTTATAAGTTTGACAACCGGCACAGTATCTGGGGCGGTGAATGCGGCCGCCATGAATTGGCCCACAGCCGAAGTAAAAGAAAAGAAGATTTCTTCAAGCGCCGACGCGTGCTGTGGGAAACCCACATGGCAGGGACCTATACAACGATTGAGGACAAACCATTACTGGAAATCGACGGTCGCCCGACAATCGGGATGCAACGGGCGCTTTACGGGCACCATACAGCTGTTCTCTGGGCGCATTTTTTTGACCGCCTCGGGTTTCGCCTGGTGCTCACACCACCAACCAGCGCTAATATCTCTAAAAAAGGCGTAGAGCGGGCAGTGGATGGGATATGCTACCCGGTAAAGGTTTCCTATGGCCATATAGCCCAGTTGGTCGGCAAAACAAAATATCTGTTCATTCCCAGCCTGATTAAAATGCCAACACCCAAGCCGTCTGAAACCGGATTTTACTGCCCCATGGTTCAAAGTAACGGGTATATGGTGCGCATGGCATTTGGCCTGGACCCGGCCACGCTTATAAATCCGGTTGTGCATCTTAAGTACAGCCCCGATATGCTGGCCATGGAGTTATACTCGCATATCGGGGCCCGCTTGAAATTATCCCGGCGTTCGATCAAAGCGTCTTTGCTTTATGCCCTCGGACGCCAACATCAATTTGTGGCCGACATGCTCCAGCAGGGAAAACGAATTCTTCAAAAAATAGATCCCCGCACACCACTGCTAATCGTCACCGGCCGGCCGTACAATCTTTATGACGACCGCTTGAATTTACGGCTCGGTCAAAACCTGGCCAAGATCGGAATGACGGCCCTGCCGATGGATTTTATTGACGCAGGATCAGTGAATCTGACCGAATTTCCATCCATGTTCTGGGGGTTGGGTGCGCAGATTCTCAAAACGGCCAAGATCGTCGCCGCAAAGGATAATGCTTTTGGGTTGCATCTGACGAATTTTGGCTGCGGTGCGGATTCATTCATCGAGCACTTTTATAAATCCGTCATGGCAGACAAACCCTACCTGATCCTTGAGCTGGATGAACACAGTGCCGCCGCCGGCGTGATGACACGCATTGAAGCCTTTAAGAACGTAATCGAAAACAGCATGGAGAAATTGCGACTTCAAACGCAACTCCAGATAATCAATGAGTAGAGGAAAACAAAATGAAACCTAAAAATCAGAATAACTTGGGATCGCTGACAGAAACTATTGGTAAATTTCGCCTGCGCGACAAAACCGTCCTCATTCCCGAAATGAATCGTCTCGGAGCGCATTTGATAGCGGCAACCTTCAGAAGCTTCGGTATTAACGCTCGGGTGCTGGCTACTTACAAAGGTCTTGACCTGGGCAAAACACACACTTCCGGCAAAGAATGCTTCCCCTGTCAGATTACTCTGGGCGACATTCTGCTTTTCCTTAAAACAGAGCAGCAGAAACAGGGGGCCGCCTTTGATCCGGAAAATTATCTTTATTTTTTACCCGAGTCCGACGGGCCCTGCAGGTTCGGCATGTATAACAAGTATCAGCGCATGGTGCTGGATTCGTTTGCAGGGTTGGACCGGGTTAAGATCGTATCGATCACAACAAAGGATGGCTATTCACTTGCCGGGGTGATCGAAAACAGCCGGATGCTTGATTTCCGAAAAGCCAGCTATATTGCCATAATCGTTGCCGACATCATGGAGCGCCTGTTATGGCGGATCCGACCCTATGAAAAGACAGAAGGCATCACAGATGCCTTTATCGACCGCTGCTTGCTTGCCATGCAAGCCACTATTGAAACGCATGCTGCCGCCGGTGCCTACAATAAAATAATGGATAAACTCGAAGACATGCTCCGGGAATGCAAAACCCTTATCGATCCGGCTATCCCTGCCAAGCCCTTGATCGGGATTGTCGGTGAAATCTTTTTAAGAATGCATGTGCAGTCCAACCAGGATTTAATCCGGGATCTTGAAAAGCATGGTGCTGAGGTGGTCAATTCTTCACTGGCCGAATGGGTTAACTATATCAGTTACGGGCAGTTGAGAGAAAATAAAATCAATTTTCGTTTAAATCTCAGACAATTCAATTTTAAGCGTTTGAAAACAGATTTACAGAGGATGCTGAATTTCGGGAGCGAACTTTTTTATCAGGAATTGAAGCAAAAACAGTTTTACCGCCGGGTTTCAAAATCCATTGATATTGAGCACGATCATAAGGTGCACCACCTAAAACGCCTGCTTCACAAAGAAGACATTTTTACATTTGATGTCACAACCGAAACCTGTTTAAGCATCGCCGCAATTTTGCAATTTGCAGAAGAAGGCTACAACGGGATTGTAAATGTTTACCCTTTTACCTGCATGCCGGGCATGACCACTTCGGCCATTATCAAGCCTATCATGAACAAACGGCGGATTCCTTATCTGGATACACCTTATGACGGAAGCCTGCAACCGGGCAGGGATACAGCCATCAGAACTTTCATGCATCAAGTCACCCAGCATTTCCAGCGGCATGGAAGAAAGGGCTTCATTCAGCAACACGCAGCATGAACCCGCAATACCGATTATTGATATGCTTTCAAGCAATTCAGAAAATAAGATGCAAAAGAACTACCGATTATATGAAGCCCCGGCTCCGGGCCAGTCTGAACCGCCAGCCTTATTAGAAAATGGTATCAAAGAATTTGGCACCTACAGGCTGGTCTGCGGCGGGCTGATTTTCATTGGATTGACGCTTGCCATATTCTGGTACCAATTTTCTAAAATACCAGCCGGCAGCCGACCGCCAATATGGAATCAGCTGCAATGGGGATATTTGTTCTGGCTGTTGCTCTTTCTGCCGATCGATACAGTTGCAGCCGGTTTGCGGATCTGGGTGATCGGCCGCGTTTTACATCCCGGCGTGAGTTTCTGGACCTGCCTCAAGGCCGAGTGGGCCAATTTGGGTCTTGCCATGCTGACCCCGTCACAAACCGGCGGCGGATTCGGTCAGATTTACATGTTGAGTCGCGGTGGAATGAATCTTGGAACCGCCTTGACGGTCAGTTTAATCTCGTTTATGGGCAGCATGGTCGTATTACTGTTTGTAGGCATCCGGTCCATTCTGACGACTAAAGCTGAACACCTCAGCACCTTTTTCCAGGGAGCCTTCTTAGTCTTTTTTCTTGTATTTGGTGCGGTAATTTTCGCTGTGTGCTGGCCCGGATCTGTGCGTTGGATGGCTTCAAGAATTTCCAGGGTGATCGATAAAGCCGGTCAAAGCAACCGCTCACAGAACAGCTTCCGGTCGTCACAGAACACCCGCATATGGCGTATGTCTGAATACCTGCATACCCTGCCGGATAAATTGATTGATCTGTGCTATCTCCATCAGGCCAACATGCGCCGGTTCTTTAAGCTAGATAGCGTCAGTTTTGTGTGGGTATGTCTCTTGAGCCTGGTCTTCATGTTTTCGCGCGCGATCATTGCCTTTTTGTGTCTTCGCTTTCTGGGGATTCGGGCAGGCGCTCTGGGCAATGTGCTTGAAACCCAGTTAAGCTTGATTTTTCTGATATACTTTGCGCCAACCCCCGGAAGTTCGGGCTTGGCTGAAGGTGCCTCGATGTTAATGATGGATGGTGCCATCCCGGCAGGATCGGTGCCCTATTATAATTTGCTTTGGCGCTGTACGACGCTTTATCTGCCGGCCATTGCCGGACTGCTATTTCTGCTGTGGGCGATTCTGCAGGATGCCCGCAGCATTGTGGACCGCTGTAACCATAAGTAAGATGGCTATCTGAAATTAAAATGAGAAAATCCGTTTGAGAATGCATGGGCAGAATGGGGCAGAGGATTAATAAGGGCATTTTAATTGACAGACTGGTGCCGGTATAATATTGTTTTTAATGGGGATTCGCTATTCAACAGCCATGATCGATCCGGAGCATTTTCCACGACAAGACACTGCATCTCCTTCAGCCCCGTATCTGACCGCGCCGGTCCAGTAGTTTTGAAATGTTGCGTAACCAAGCCTTTTCTAAATGGCCTAATTAATAGTTACGTTATATCCAGCATTGCAGAAACTGATTTTGGAACCTCAAACTATTATTTTTATTCAATGCAACAATTAAAAAGGCGTCATAATCTCTTCCTGATCGCACTGCCGCTGATTATTGCGTATTTGGGATTATTCAGCGCCTGCCGCAATGATTCACCCCGGCGGATTCCGCCTAAAGCGGTCAAAGGTGTTCTCGATCTTAGCGGTTGGGACCTCAAAAAAGACGGCCCGGTTGATCTTATCGGTGAGTATCAATTTTACTGGATGCAACACCTGATGCCGGATGAATTTTCTAAAATAATTTCAGATGGGAAGACAAAATTCATCAAAGTGCCGGGGTATTGGAAGGACTATAAATTAGCAGGCAAAGAACTAACTGGACATGGATACGCTACCTACCGTCTAGATGTTGTTCTAAATAAACAGAAGGAACCCCTTGCTTTAAGAACGGTGGAAATCTCTAATGCATACGTCATCTATGTAAACGGACAAAGGGTGGGTTCTTTGGGAAGTCCCGGGAAAAATCTTAAAACAACAGTCCCGCAACAATACCCCCAGATCATCGACTTTGCGCATACAACAAATCAGTTGGAAATTATTATTCAAGTTTCCAATTTCCACCACAGGCGCGGCGGAATCTGGGAAGTTATTCAACTGGGAAGAGAAAAGGATATACGCAAGGCCCAAGAGAAAAGACTAAGTTTTGATCTGTTTCTGATTGGCAGTATTTTCCTGATGGCCCTGTACCATCTGGGTCTATTTATCGTCGGAAAAAGGGATTATTCACCGCTTTACTTTAGCATCTTCTGCTTTCTGATGGTACTAAGATCAGTTACCACCGGTGGAAGATATCTCATCTTTTCTTTGCCTGATATAAGCTGGGAGCTTACGATCAAGCTCGAATATCTATCATTTTATCTGGCCGTCCCGGCTTTCGGGATGTTTATGCGCTCAATTTTTCCGAAATTTTCAGAGCGATCTCTCCGTATCTCAGAACTGCTGGCAATTGTTTTTTCAGGCATTGTGATCTTCACCCCGGCAAGATTTTTCTCACACACCCTCAACATATACGAGATCATTACCCTTATCACTGTTATATACGGACTATATGTGATCTTTGTCTCCTTTAAACAGAAGCCAATCGAGGCATTCGTATTTCTTCTCGGCTTTTTCACCTTATTTGTTGCCATCATAAATGACATGCTGCACGTTGAAAACATTATACAAACTGGGTTTTATGCCCAGTTTGGGTTCTTTTTCTTTATTCTGTCCCAGTCGTTTCTTCTCTCCTACCGCTTCTCAACAGCCCTGACAATGGTTGAAATGCAGCGCAAAGAATTAAGAGATACCCTTGAATCATACAAGACGGAGGTCATCGATCGGGTTCAGGCTGAGGAAGCGTTGCGAGAATCTGAAGAAAAATACAGGACGATCCTGCACGGCATCGAGGAAGGGTATTATGAGGTCGATCTAGCCGGCAATCTGACATTCTTCAATGAGTCCTTGCGCAGTCATCTGGGATATTCAAAAGATGAGCTCATGGGAATGAACAACCGGGAGTTTATGCATACAGAGGCAGCCAAGCGGGTATATGAGACCTTTAACACTGTTTATAAATCCGGCAAAGCTGCCAAAGCAGTTGACTGGGAGATGATCGCAAAAGACGGCAGCAAAAAATTTGTCGAGCTCTCAGTGTCGTTGATGCGGGATTCAGAAGGCCGGCCAATCGGTTTTCGAGGGGTGGCCCGCGACGTATCCGAACGCAAAAAAGCCGAAGAACTGGCCAAAATCCATCAGCAGCAGCTCATGCAGGCCAGCAAGATGGTGGCACTGGGCACGCTGGTTTCCGGTGTCGCGCATGAGATCAACAACCCCAACAACTTCATTATGTTAAATTCGCCTATTTTAAAGGAAGCCTGGAAAAATGCCATGCCTATTTTGGAAAAGTATTTTGAGGAAAACGGTGATTTCATAGTCGGCGGTATGGAATTTAGCCAAATGCGCGAAAATATTCCAAATCTGTTTTCCGGTATATCAGATGGTTCCAAACGGATTAAACGAATTGTTGATGATCTCAAAAATTATGTCAGAGACGACACAGCCGACCTAAGCCAATTAATCGATATCAATGCGGTTTTAGAATCAGCAGTTTCACTACTCGCCAATATGATCAAAACCGCCACCCACAAATTTTCAATCGCGTACGGAAAGAATTTGCCCCTTTTAAAAGGAAATTTCCAGCGACTCGAACAGGTCATAATTAATTTAATCCAAAATTCCTGCCAGGCCCTTCCAGACGCCAGCAAGGGTATTTTTATTTCAACCACAAATGATAACGACCCATCGAATATTGTGATCATCATTCGAGATGAAGGCATAGGAATTCCATCCAGAACCTTACGGCATATCATGGACCCGTTTTTTACAACCAAAAACGATGCCGGCGGGGTCGGACTGGGATTATCTATTTCATCAAGAATCATAGAAGAGCATGGGGGCAACCTACACTTCACCTCTGAACCCGGTTTGGGCACCACGGCAACGATCACCCTGCCGGTTGAAAGCGAAAAATAAGCCGTGAAAGGGAATCCAGAATGACTGAATCAACCTATCCGCATTTTCCCGTTATGATGGTAGATGATGAAGCCCAGGCAATAACCAGCTTTGAAATGACACTGCGCTCTGCTAATATGAATAACTTCATTCGTTGTCATGACAGCCGCGATGTCATGCCACTGCTTTCCAGCCAGGAGATTGAAGTTATGCTGCTGGACCTGAGAATGCCTCATATATCGGGCGAGGAATTACTGCCGATGATAACCGCCGACTATCCGGAAATTCCTGTTGTCGTGGTAACCGGCTCAAACGATGTCGACACGGCTGTAACGTGCATGCAGCACGGCGCATTTGACTACATCTTGAAGCCCGTGGAGAAAAGCCGTCTGATCAGCGGCGTAAAGCGGGCAGTCGAGCTGCGGGAATTACATCGCGAAAATCAATTGCTCAAAGCGCATGTGCTGTCCGACAAACTTGAAAAGCCCGAAGCCTTTTCGGAAATCATTACCACCAGCAGCGCGATGCGCTCCATTTTTCAATACACCGAAGCCATCGCCGGCAGCCCGCGCCCTGTGTTGATAACCGGTGAAACCGGAGTGGGCAAAGAATTGATTGCCAGAGCTGTCCATACTTTGAGCCATCGCGCCGGGGCATTTATACCGGTAAACGTGGCCGGCCTGGATGACCAGGTGTTTGCAGACACCCTTTTCGGCCATAAAAAAGGCGCTTTTACGGACGCCCGCGAGGCACGCAAAGGGTTGATCGAACAAGCAAACGGCGGCACCCTGTTCTTAGATGAAATCGGAGATTTGAACACAATATCCCAGGTAAAGCTGTTGCGTCTTTTACAAGAGGGGGACTTTTTTCCCCTGGGGTCCGATGTGACCAAACGCTCGGATGCCCGTATCGTGGTGGCGACAAACCAGGATCTTGATGCCTTGCAGTCATCCGGACGATTTCGCAAAGATTTATACTTTAGACTTTGTGATCATCAAATCCATATTCCGCCGTTACGCCATCGCCGCGAAGATTTAGCGGTCCTGGTAGCGCACTTTCTACAAAAAGCCGCCAAAGCCTTAAGCAAAAGGAAACCGACACCACCGCAGGAGCTGATCACGCTACTGTCAACCTATCATTTTCCCGGCAACATCAGAGAGCTCGAGTCCATGATATTTGATGCAGTCAGCAGTCATACGTCCGGTAAACTTTCCATGGATAACTTTAAAGTCCATATTATCAAAAAACATCCGCTCTCAAATATGGATTCAACGGTTTCAATCCCTCCGCAAGGCTCACAGGTCAGCTTTTCCGATCAATTGCCCACGCTCAAACAGATCGAGCAGATATTAATTGATGAAGCCATGAAAAGATCCAACGGCAATCAATCGATTGCGGCCCTGAGTTTGGGAATTTCGCGCCAGGCCTTGAATAAACGCCTCAAAAAAGCCGAGCATCAGGTTTCAACCTAAAATCACATCATAATGAACCTCCGTGCTCCATTCATGGATTGTTTTTTGTGCTTGCCTCACACAAATTCCGAATGATAGAACAAACCAGCATGACTGAAATCCGAATTCACCCACAAATATTTAAAGACTTTCCCTCCTTTCGGCGCGGGATCGTAATTGCCAGAAATTTGAATAATCAAGGTCACGCACCGGAACTGGAAGACAGGCTCAACCGGGCAATCGACCTGGCCGCCCGGCAACCCATTGACCTAAAAACGCACCCGCTGGCCATGGCCTGGAATGAGGCGCACCGACAATTCGGTTCGAATCCGAATAAATTCCCGCCGGCGCATAGCGCCCTTTTAAAACGTGTCCAGAAACCGGGAGCTAGAATGCCGTTCATCAATAAAATTGTGGCTATTATGAACATCAACTCCATTGAGGATAAAATACCGGTAGGCGGTGATGATGTCATTCGGGCCGCTGGCAGCCTGGAATTACGGTATGCCGACGGCAGTGAGACCTTCACCCCGCTGGGCAACCCTGATAGCAGTGAACATCCGGTCTCCGGGGAAGTCATTTATGTGGTCTCAGAATCAAAAGAAGTGATGTGCCGGCGCTGGAACTGGCGCAATGGGCATAACACCCGAATTGCCGAAGACACTCGCATCATTGTTATGAATATCGACGCCCTGGGTGAGGATAGTGATGCCCGGGCAGTTGCAACCCGGGATCGAGTCGCCCGGATGCTTGAAAAATTCGATCACGCAGAAGTGATCACAACGTTGCTGTCCCCCGGTCAGCCAGCTTTTCCATTTGAAGCCTAATCAGAAACGTATTACGACAGCTGCGTTCAAGAATATCATCAAAATGCCGATAACCCTAATGGGCGCTTTCAATCAGATATCCTGCCCATGGCAGCCTTCGCATTGCAAGTCGATCAGAGACGCCCGAAAATTTCAGGATGGCACGGTACTTGTGAAATGGACGAAAATCCGGAAAATAGAAATAATGCCCGCATCACCTATAAGTCGCCGGTGACAATTGAAGATTTGAGCGCCGGCATCATTTATCAGGCCAGAATGCTCAATTTCAGCAAGCACGGGCTGTATTTTGAGACGGACAACTTGCTGCATCCCGATGATGAGGTATTCATCGGGGTCGAATATTCACCGTACAGCGATTCCCATGATACATATGAGTGTCTGCGGGCAAAGATAATGTGGCGCCGGAAGCTGCCGACATCACACTTTAAGTATGGTTATGGTGTTAAATACAGCATTGATTATGATAAACAAAAATCGCGCAACGGCAGCTTAAAAATTGTGGATGACCAGAGAAAACACACCCGCAAGCGCTATTCCCAAAACCTCCTGTTCGCCACCCAAAACAAAATCCTCAAGGGACTGGCTAAAAATATCAGCCCTTCCGGCGTATTTATTCAAACCCGTCAACGTTTGGAGGCCGGACATACCGTCACACTGGTTGTCCCCTTAAAAAACGATAAAACAGCTAAAATAAAAGGCGAGGTCGTCTGGTCCGGTCCGGAAGGATTCGGTGTAAACTTTATAAGCATCAAACGCTAAGACTCCCTGCGGTGCAGCCTTAAAATTAACCCCCGGGCACTTCAGCGACACTGCAACACCAACTCTGTCCCCATGATGCACCCGCCTGTGCCGGCATTGATTTTTATTCTTCGCTCCAGCAACGGCAACCATCCATGAAGATTATCGCAAGATTTACTTAATTTTACATTTGTTGTAGGGTATGAATTTAAAACAACCATTTTGTGTTTTTGTTGATGTCCCATTCAAACGTGGAGGATAAAATGACTGCAGCAATTATTATCGGCGGAATCATTCTTTTTGCAATCATAGTGGTGGCGGCGATATACAACAGTCTGGTTACGCTTCGAAACCGTTACAAAAATTCGTTTTCTCAAATCGACGTCCAGCTCAAACGCCGATATGACCTGATCCCCAATCTGGTTGAAACGGCCAAAGGTTATATGAAGCATGAGCGCGAAACGCTTGAGGCCGTCATCAATGCCAGAAACAGCGCGTTGACAGCCAGCCAGAAAGCCTCCGGCAACCCCGGGGATCCGACGGCTATGAAGGATCTGGCCAGCGCCGAAGGCTTGCTGGCCGGGACGTTAGGCCGCCTTTTTGCTCTGGCTGAAAATTATCCGGATTTGAAAGCCAATCAAAACATGCTGCAGCTGCAAGAAGAGCTGACGACTACTGAAAATCGCGTCGCCTTCGCTCGTCAAGCTTTTAACGATGCCATTACGGCTTACAATATCGCCTGCGAAAAATTTCCTCACACCATCATCGCAGGCATGTTTAATTTTTCCGCGGCACAACTACTGGAGTCCACCGAGGCGCCCGAAGAAAGACAGGCGCCCAAAGTATCCTTTTAATGGACTTTTTTAAACAACAGGATATTGCCCGAACGAAAACCAGCCGGTTGATCGGTTTATTTTTCCTGGCTGCGCTGGCAGTCGTGCTGGCAGTCTATGCCATTGCGGTTACGATTCTGTTTGTTTATGGCAGCCGTCAGCCGGGATTCAACCCGGCAACCTTTGACTGGATCCAGCCCCGTCTGGGATTCTGGGTGGTTGGTGCCACCCTGCTGGTGATTTTCGCCGGCAGTTTGACCAAAATTGTTGCTCTGGCCAAGGGTGGTAGTGCCGTGGCCGAAAATCTGGGCGGGCGGCTCATCAATTCCGCAACCACAGATGTGGACGAGCGCAGACTGCTGAATGTTGTAGAAGAGATGGCGCTGGCGTCCGGCATACCGGTGCCGCAGGTTTACATTCTTGACCGCGAAAAAGGCATCAATGCCTTTGCCGCCGGCTACTCTCCCAATGATGCCGTGGTTGCCGTTACCCCCAACTGTTTGAAGTTGTTTAAACGCGATGAGCTTCAAGGGGTCATTGCCCATGAATTCAGCCATATTTTAAACGGGGATATGCGCTTGAACATCCGTCTGATCGGTTTTCTCAGTGGAATCATGATTCTGGCCAATATCGGACATCTGATTCTGCGGTCCAGAACGGGAAGCCGAAAAAGCGGGGCTCAAATTGTTCTGATCGGAATCGGCCTGTTAATCATCGGATTTGTGGGGCATCTTTTTGGCCGGATCATTCAGGCGGCTGTTTCCCGCCAGAGAGAGTACTTCGCAGATGCCTCGGCGGTCCAGTTTACGCGCAATCCCATGGGAATTTCAGGGGCCTTAAAAAAAATCGGCGGGTTTAAACTGGGATCTCGAATTCGATCGCCGTATGCCGGTGAAATGTGTCACATGTTTATCGCAAAAGCCGTCGGCACCCTGTTTGCCACCCATCCGCCGCTGCCGGATCGAGTTCAGCGCCTCGATCCGGGTTTCGACGGCCGCTTTGAGCCCCTAAAAATTCCTGACATTCAAGCCTCGCCCCTTGCGCCGCCACTTAAAAAAGACATGGGGGATGCAACAGCGCATCCGGCAGCGGTATTTGCGATGGGCGTGGATGCGGTCAGCAATCGTCCCGGTGACATCACCGCACGAAATATCGATCATGGCCAAAAACTTTTAAACGCTATTCCAGCTGCAATCAAAACCGAACTCAGCGATATTTTAGGGGCCATGGCCGTCACCTGCATGCTTTTGCTCGATGCAGATCCGCAGATCAGAGACATTCAAATCAAACGCTTGCAAAAGCACGCGCCAGGGCGGCTTGTCCGGCATCTGGTAGAACTCGAGGCGCACTTCAAGGCGTTTGATCTGCAACTGCGGCTGCCCATTCTGGATTTGGCCCTGCCGGTTTTACGCCAGATGTCTGCTGGCCAGTATGCGGGATTTAAAGCGTTTATTCAGATTCTGGTGGAGGCCGACGCACGGCTTTCTTTTTTTGAATTTGCGCTTCAACAAATAATAACGCACCGGCTGGGAGCCACCTATAAGCGCCACAAAAAAGAAGTTGTATATAAAAACATCGCGTCGCTCGCTTTTGATGCCGTCAATATCCTCTCTCAGCTTGCCCATTTCGGGCATCCCCGGGAAGTGGCCGCCAAGGCCGCATTCAACTGCGGGTGGGAAAAATTGCAGATCAAGGATTCTCGCTGGAAGATGCTGCCGACCGGCAAGGTGTCATTCGGCGCATTGGGGGTCGCCCTGCAGCATTTTTCCCTGGCCACCCCGGGCGTTAAAAAAACTCTCCTGAATGCCTGTGCCAGCTGCGTGCTCCATGATGAACATGTTACCCTGGAGGAGGCCGAGCTTGTTCGCGCTGTGGCCTATGCTTTAGACATTCCCCTGCCCCCCTTTCTGGATATCTTCAACGATTGATGCGGATAATTCAGTGTACAGGTGTCAGTTCCCGGGTTCAGGGTTCAAAGGTTCTGGGTTTGGAGAACATGACACGAAAGCGTGTTGGAAAGAGGTTGTAAATGGTTAAAATTCAGGGCTGTTGGGCAGCAGACAGGATGCGGCGAGCGGTCCAGTAATATTCGCCCCAATAATGTTGATCGATTTTCGACACGGTCACGCCTTTGTTTTTGGAGGCATGCACAAATTCGGACCTGCCCAAATAAATACCCACATGCCGCGGGTAGGATGGCGGCCTGAAGAACACCAGGTCCCCGGCCCGAAGCTTTTCAAAAGCTACCGGCCGCCCTTGCCTGACCTGTGCACGGGTGGTGCGCGGCAAATCCATATTAAAAACATCTTTATAGACCGCTTTTACAAATCCGGAGCAGTCGATTCCCCGGCTGCCGCTGCCCCCCAGACGATGACGTGTACCTTGCCAGCGTCTATATTCCTGGCGCAACCGTTTTTCTATGTCAGCATCAACGGCATGCCCTTTGACGGATTGCGCATGTGCGGGTTCAGCGGTTGCCACGCGAGACGGTTCGGAGGGTGTCGCACATCCCACAATCAGAAAAAGTACAGCCAGAATTAAGGCACCATGCAAGCCTGATGATTTACAATTGCAGCAGATTTGAAAAGCACGTTTCATTTTTTGTTGCCCGTTTTAAAAATCGTTTATTAGGTTCATTTTATCGGGGGTGGTCAAAAAAACGTTTCGATATTCAAACGTTTTTTTCTACAACCATATATGCCGCCCTTCCGTGAGTCAGAACACTATTATGGGAAGCGGTATTAAATAGAGATTTTATATGTTTAATGATCGGCCAAAATCCCGATTTCTTGAGTTATAGTAGACCCAGTGACTGCACAAAGCCTTGCAATTTTATGCCTTTTAATTGGGGACGGTCAGTCGGTTTGCAAAGTCGACAGGTTGAGGGGATTTTCAAAAATATGAACGCCGAAAAGTTGCCTGCGCCAAACCGTGTTTTATTATTAAAGAAGAATATTATCATAATCTTCCATGAAAATTATTGTGAAGATGAAAGCCTGCAGCTCTTGCAGAATGCAGGTATTATAGCGGTATAAATTTAGTGGAGGAAAATTTATGCGTAACGTAATCATTGCTTCTATATTTGTGCTCCTATTTGCCCTGCCGGCGGCAGCGGAGCCCGGCTTAATGAATGTAAAAAGTTCACATGACGTCAACAACACAGCCGATCGTCTGGAAACGGTTTTAAAAGAAAAAGGAATGACCGTTTTTTTGCGGATCAACCACAGCGAAGGTGCCCGCAAGGTAGGGAAAAAATTACGGCCAACGCAACTGGTGATATTCGGTAACTCAAAAGTCGGAGCGCCCCTGATGCAATGCAGCCAGACAGTGGCGATTGACCTGCCGCAAAAAGCGCTCATCTGGCAGGATGAAAGCGGGCAGGTATGGCTGACCTACAATGATCCCCAATACCTGGCAATGCGTCATGGGATCAATGGCTGTGAAGCGGTTCTGGATAAGGTGCAAAATGCACTTAAAAATTTTGCGCAGGCCGCCACCCAGCCTTAAACTGCCGAAGGAACCATTAATGTTATGATGAATCAAACAGAACCAGCGAAATCCCTAATTGATCCGGTGTGCGGCATGTCCCTAAATCCCGAGACAACTCGGATAATAGCGACCATCGAGGGGCAGAATTATTATTTCTGCGCGGAAGGCTGCCGTAAGGCTTTTGAAGAGAATCCACAAAAATATATGGAGTCAAAATGCGCTAAACCTAAA
>CAJHYI010000354.1_pt1 | contig 21151 bp, 15 predicted proteins | sample 9198771 | NCBI WGS metagenome assembly CAJHYI01 (sample SAMEA7708367, study PRJEB35096) | sediment metagenome | biome: marine neritic benthic zone biome [ENVO:01000025]; feature: sediment [ENVO:00002007]; material: shallow marine sediment [ENVO:03000034] sea grass bed [ENVO_01000059] ...
TATTCTATCCATCAGTTTTGCATCTGCAAAGCAGAAGGCATTTTAGTGCGGCGGGTAATGTGCTGATCTATGTGGTCGTATTGATGCTCATTTTCGGCACTCTTGGCGTTGCTATGGTCTCGATGTTCACCTCATCTACAGCCAGCACGGTTTCCAGAAATGACACCCGCAGAGCAATCTATATGGCAGAATCCGGCATGCGTTATGCCTTCAGTGAGCTTCGCAAAGCCGATTTTGATGAAGATTTCATTATCGATACGCTTAACGCAACAACCTACACCGTAACCGATGCCGGCAGCTTCACCATTAATGTTTTTAGCCCCTGGTTTGGTGCTGATGGTGATACGAACAATCCCGGCTCAGGAACACTGCCATTGCTTGTACCCATCGGAACCGTTCCGATCGGCTATACCATTCCGCTCCCGCCTGACAGCATTTATGCCGTTAATTACGAGTTTGTGGGGCTTAACCCCCCTGAAGGCGGTCGGGCCGTAATTTCAGGATATACGATTCCTGCCCGCCCACCGCCACCCGATACCTTAACCCTCAATCTGAGCGACGATTTTTATGCCAATGCCGATGAAAGAATTGCTTTTGCGGTCCAGCCAGCAGCAGGTCAGGACATCGACACGGATGGTGTCGACCTGGATTTGCCGCTTGAGGCCCAATTCTTTCTTCCTAAGTTTGCCGGTGCAATCAGTATCCGGCGCAATGATTATTTTTACGAAGAGCGAAAGGAGGAACCGGCAGGCGCACCGACCAAGGTCGTGCTAACAAATTTATCCAAAGCGTCGCAATCCGAATGGCTCACAACCCAGACAGATGCCAATGATTGGGTCATCGTGTCGCCGCGAAACCATATGGTGGTGCCCACCGGCGAATCCGATGGTGTTGAATATGGCGGCGATTACCTTTTTGGCAAAATTATTTACGACGCCTCTAAGATCCCCCAACCGGCGCCTCCGGATATTACTCCTGAAGATTTCGTTTCCAACTTGAGCGAGCAGGAAACCGATAGCCGTTTTTTCGAAACGAATCTGACCGATTACGAGCTTGAGATCGGCGGCGGGCAGACCGACGAGTTTGGATCGGCATTCTTCGATGCTGACCTGTCCATCGGCGGCGATCAGGACTACTGTCAGCAGGGCGCGTGCCTGTTTACGCTGGGTGTACGGGTATTTTTCCTGGTAAACTTTACCAGTCAGGGCGACGGCATCACTTTTACTTTGCTCGGCCAGGGTTTCCCCGCCCCCATTAACAGCGCCTCATCTGTGGGTGGAGACATCCAGCTCAGTGAACTGATGGGCTATGCCGGCGATAGCCGCATCGTTCCGAATCCAGATCCACTAAATGATTCGGATTTCGTTGCCACAAACCCCAACGACAGGGGTCTTGATCCACCTAAAATTGCTGTGGAATTCGACACCAGAACAAACAACCGCATCGACGATCCCCCACCGGATTATTGTGTCGGACCGAATGTCGAAATCAATCTTCGCAATGATCCGTTGGCAGCAAATAGGGACGCCGTGCAGTATGTATTCTGGGGGCGAACCAGCTTTTTAAATATTCCATGTCGAGGCAACAACCCGCTATATGATGACAACCGTCACGACGCCGATGGTGAAGAGCCGACAGAAGAATGGCGCTTCAATACAGGTGGAACCGTTTCATTTTGGCGTGCTGCCATTGGTTCCGACGGCACGATTTACATGTCGGCTAAGGATGCCACCTTATATGCGCTTAACCCGGACGGAACCACAAAATGGAGCTTTAACCTCACAGATAACAACGATTATATGCCCGGTATTGATACCAAAGGCACCCCCGATCCCAGTGATGATGTTATCTATTCAGACATTAGCGGCAATTCTATTGTCGCCATAGATTCGGATGGCAACGAATTGTGGCGCTTCGGGATAGGCTCAGACATTGACTCAACACCGACGGTTGGACCGGACGGCAGGGTCTATTTTGGAACAGATGCCGGGTCTTTATATGCAATTGATCCGGCTGCTCGCGCAGCCGCCCAAGCTTTTCCACAACCCGGCGAATGGCAATTTCCCACTGGAGGCGAAGTGGATACCGTCCCGGCATTAAATCCCGCTGCCTCGGTTGTTTATTTTGTTTCCAATGACAACTTCCTTTATGCCGTTAACACCGCAGACGGAACTGAGCGGTGGCGTTTCCCGATTCTAACAGAGCCCGCTGAGATCCAATCATCGCCCACCGTCAACCAGAGCGACGGAACAATCTATGTGGGAGCCGATGATGACTATCTCTATGCTCTCAAGGACGTTGCCCGCCTGGCTGATCCCACCGGAGTTGGAGGGGTAAATGGTGTTCAGGGCGAATGGCGATTTCAGACCAATGGTGAAATTGAATCCTCGCCTGCCTTGGATCCAATCGATGGAACCATTTACATCGGATCAGATGACAGCAATGTTTGGGCGGTCAACCCGGATGGTACGGAAAAGTGGCGCTTTGCCACTGGCAGCAATGTGGAATCTTCACCGATAGTCGATCTCGACCGCACCATTTACATTGGATCGTTGGATGGCAACGTTTACGCACTCAATCCGGACGGAACGCAAAAATGGGTTTTTCCTACAGGCGCCGGGGTGCCATCTTCCCCGGCGATCGGGGATGACGGTTTTATACACATCGGCTCCAATGATACGAACTTTTACACCATCAGCCAGTTTGCAGATCCCAGGAACTTTAAGGATGAGGACAAAAGCGCCGGCAAGCTGCTGACGGTTGAAGATCTGGATTCAACCGTTTTAGTGGACGACAACACGGATTGGCTAAACGGTGCCGGTGCCAGAGGACCCTTTGCGGTTCGCCTGGAAGTGGATCGCGCCCTTTTGCCAAATATTGACGGAGAATTTGACTACGAGCTGCGCCTGTGGATCCGGCAGTGCAACAATGATCTCACCTGCGACAACATCCTGGGCACTTTCTTTCAGGATACACGCATCGAATATGATTATACCGCTGTGAGTGAACTGCCCATGATCCAGCGATTCAGCCTCAAAGGTGCCGAACAGGACGATTTTGAGCGCTTCTTTTTCGGCTTTACCGGAGCAGCCGGAGCAGAGGCCTTAAATGCCACCATCAGTCAGTTCCAGCTGAGCTTTATCCGACCCGGTGATCCGGTGGTCAGTTGCGACAGAAACAGCTGGCCCCTGGAAGATTCACCTCCGTTGCCGGATTGTGTGCCGGAGCTTTAGTTTTTTGTGAAATAATCTCTTGACTGAAAAAATATTAAAGCCCGCTGAAATATCAGCGGGCTTTTTAGATTCTGCTATCTATAGGGGTTGTCAAAAAACGTTACGGTATTCAAACGTTTTTTTCTACAACCCCTTATGCCACATTTCCTTATTCCGGAACATTATTATGGAAAACGGTATAACGGCCAACAAAACCCCAGTTTATCTACTCATCATTTTCAGGTTTGCCGGACAGGAGCATATAGATAAAAAATGCCAGGCCGAATCCGATCAAACCAAAACCGATAAAAACCATATTATCCAAAACATGACCTCCAAATTGATCTCAGACGGGTGCGCTTACAGGCACCACAGACCATCCACCACAGACCACTGGATCCAGCAGGTGTCCACCACCTTCGGGCGGTATTTCAAAATTTCTCCCGACCAATCGACGGACAGCGCTTAATGCGCCACGGATTCATTTGATAGGCCCAAAGAATCCTGGGATCTGTATTTGTTGAGTAAATCCTGAATCGCTTCTTCAAGAATATCATTCTGGCGCTTATCCAGTCTGGCGGCAAGCACCTTGATTTCCCTGATGAGCTTTGTATCCAGGGTGGTATTATACATTTTTCTTGTGCCCATAACATTTATCCTCTTATAGAAGTATCGGTAACTATAACCGGAACTTTAATAAAAAATGGGCAACGCCATAAATGGGTTGCCCATTCTCACTATTTTTTATGCAATATTTAGGATTCAGCGATAATCAGATCGATGCTTATGACCGTATTCGGATCGTCAGCCGGGATTCGCCGACGAAGGCGGGGTCATTTTTGCAAACTGCGTTTTGAAATATTTTTTAAATGCCATGATCGCATACTGGGGTGCCCGGATGCCGATGTATTTTTGATGGGCCACAAGCACCGAAAGAATGATCTTGGCGTCACCGTCTCTGTCGCGTGCATATCCAACAAACCATTCATATTTAATGTCGTTGGTTTTATTGTTGATCGTGCCGGTTTTGCCGCCGATCTCCAGCCTGGATATGATTTTATCCCTGCGATATTTGCGAAATGTACCGCGCACGGTGCCCGACTGAATGGTGGTTTTCATCAGCTCGCGCAAATCATCCGAGGTTTTTGGCGCAAAGGCCTGGGTAACAACAGCGGGCTGGCTCTGATACAGATCAACGCCGTTTTCATCGCTGATGCGTTCAACAATGGTGGGCTCAATTAATTTACCGCGGTTGAAAATCGTGGCCGATATCAAAGCACCGTGAACGGGAGACATCTTCGTCTGGCGGTTGAATCCACAGGCAATCTCAGCCCATTGGTAGGGCTCATCCGTAATCATGGTCTGACTGGGCGCCAGAAAAACCTCAAAATTAATTTCACGGTTGAATCCAAAGGACTTGGCATAGGATTCCAGTTGCGTTTTTCCCAGGTGCAACGCCCCCAGTTTGCCAAAAACCGGATTTACCGATTTGGCGAAGGCCTCTTTCAACGTAATGGTGTTGGTATATTTGTTTCTTTTTTCTTTGAGTTGCGATTTATAGAGCGTGTATTTACGGCCGTTATACTGGAGCCTGGAATCCACTCGCAGGTTACCTTTTTCGAGCGCTGCTGCCGCGGTAACGATTTTAAAAATGCTGGCCGCTGGAAAAGAGCTGTCCAGGCAGGGATTGTTTTCTGGATCGGCTCTGTCATAGCCCACCAGCGATAGAATGCGGCCATCATCCGGGTCCATGGCGACGATTCCGATGTGGCTTGAATTTTTGCGATCTAATTTTTGGGTCAGATAGTTTTGAAGCGATGGGTCAATGCTGGTTTGCACCCTCAGGCGCCGGCCGTTATTTTGGATTTCAAAAAAACTATCACGCAGATCTGAAAAATGGCGGCTGTCAATAAAATGCTGCACCTCGTCTTTGTGATAGGACTGTGCCGCTGTCGCTTTTTGAGATTCGATTGGAACTTCAACGCGCGCAGGGGCCTGCGCCTTTTTGGCGTCATCGAACAGAGACCCGAAAGGCCCGGAAATAAAGCTATATATGGCCAGACAACCGACGATAAAAGCTAAAACATATTTAACATTTCTGCGGAAAAATCTTTTCCGGTCGTCGTTTTTTTGCGCCCGTTGGAGCCTGGTCTGATAGTCTCGCCAACTCGAATTTTTCAATTTGGGGACGTCCATGAAATTATAACTTTCTAGCTTTCCATCAATTTCAGGTTATTTTCAGAAGCGATCGCCTCTCCTCGCTTTGTCGATTTGCTCACTGACGATTGAGAACACCCTAGCTTTTGAGCAATATCCGTGCCATTCATCCCCAGTTCGCGCACCGCCCAATAACAGAGCAAACTGCGGGCTTTAACGGTGGGGGGATGTTTACCGGCGGCCAGTACCTGCTCCACTTCGATGCCAAAGACTGCCGCAACGCGCTGAACGACTTTCTCAAAATCAAACCCCCTGGCAGCGAGTCGATATTTGTGCTCCAGCTGTTCCTGAGCGGCTTCCAGAACTGCATTTACAAAATGATTGTCACCCAGAATACGTTCATCGCCCTTCAGGCGCGCATTCGTCCGCCGCAGGCCCTTAACGGCCGCCCAACCACCGGCACTGCGGATCAGTCCACCACCAATCAACTCCGGTCGGTGTCCGCGGTCGACACCGTTTTGCACATAAGCGCTGTACTTAATACGTGCTGCCGCAAGATTTTTATCAAACAAGCCCAGGACAGTGTCGACATCCTGAAACGGGTGCCGGTAGCGTCCCATAATGGCAGCGTCTCCGCTGTATGCAAATTTGCCCAGCTCATTTAAATTGGATACGACCCCGGCCCGGAGTGGATTGAGGTGAATATAGCGCACCAGCTCAAGTAAATATGGATCCTGCTGGCACAGGATGGACTTGTAGCGATTTTGAAATAACTGCCCGTGGCGGCGATGCCGTCGATTAAACGATACCGCATACCCGGTGAGCAATCGACGCATAACCGTTGAAATGGGTACATTGCCGCTGCGCAACAACAAATGGAAATGATTGGGAATTAAAGCCCAGGCGTAGCAACGCGCGGTGCTTTCAGGCAGGACAACACTTAATCGAGCGACAAAATTATCACGATCTTTATCATCAAAAAAGATGCGTTTGCGCTCGATGCCTCGGACGATGATGTGTTGCAGCGCTCCCGGTGCATCTATGCGCGCTTGGCGTGGCATAGATAAATATTAGCACGATAATCTATGAAAGGAAAGTTATAATTTCATGGACGTCCCCTGGGACCCCAAACCGGTTGAACAAACCTAAAGACCTGTTTCATTCTACCGGACATCAAAAGCCCGCTGATATTTCAGCGGGCTTTTCAGTTTGCGGGGCCACCCGTTTTTGCGGCTGAAACAGCCGGTTATTTAAGCAATCTGGCCTCGTCAAATCCATGCCTTAATGACAGTTTGGTAAACATTTGCGCCAGCCCGACCCCCAGGGTGAAGACCGCATCTGCGTTGAGATTTTTATCCGCGGTCTCGTCAAAAAAGACATTCAGACTGGACTCGAGCCCATCTTCGGGCTGCCAGTAACAGATCATCATGGGTACCCTGGGCAGCGGGTGCAAGACAACGGATATGTCTGATTCAAATTGTTTTTCCACCTGCCGGGCGCTGAAAATGTGGACCAGGTCGTCAAAAAGATCGGTGTAGGTGTCGGCCACCTGTTTCATCGCCTCTTCGCAGCGTTTTCGAAAAAGCGGATAGCGCTCTTTTCCGTCTTTCAGCTCGCGAAATGAAACCCAGTTGCCGGCAACCGGCAGCCCCTTGCCGGCCAATAGATATATGAGAAACGGGACTGCCACCCACGGGTTGATGTGAATCTGGGTGTAAATTTTTCCCTCTCCGTCAACGCTGAAATTTTTACCCAATACCTTGAGAGTCAGTTTGCCGTTCGCAAATTCGGCGCCCACTCTCTGGGCAGCTTCGGCAAGATCGGCGCCGGCAATATCCCTTTTAAGTTGTTCCAAAAAGTCGGCCCCCTCAACAAAGGTATTATCTATATCTTCATCAGTCCCGGAAAATCGCTCAACGGTTTGGCTGCCCAGCCTTGGGCAATCGGCGATCTTGCGTTTGCCCTGGTATACAGCACCGGCAAAAGCCAGGCATGTTTTTTCACCGCACTCCCGGCAGTTGGACTTGTCGAGCAGTTGAAAAATCTCCATGGCGTGTTTCGGATGCGGCATGCAGGCCTCTCCTTTTTATTAACCATAAATTAAAATCAACAAGGGTTACTCAGTCTTTCATTCATAACCAATTTAAGCAGATGCCCAGATTGAAGATCCGCTTGTCCGCCTCGGCAGGCTAGCTCAAATGGTAATAATAATATTTTCATATGTCAAACCAGGCACAGCGCAGTTCAGTCGTTAGCCGGACAATGCATTTTATTTTTAGAGAGGCTCGGCCGGTCAGACCGAATATGGCATAGAGTGAATATGATGAAAGGCTTTGGGGTGGCTTCCCGCCTCAGGGGCCATCCCCCCGGAGACATATCATGAGCTTTGGGGTTGGCGATCATGGCAGGACCATTATCAATATCGGCTGGAAGGCAATCGGCTTTGCAAACATTTTCGGGGTGGTTCAAAGAACCACCCCGATCGTGTGAGTACGTCGCACCATCGTGAAACAATACTCAATCAAGGTTATCGGTATGTCAGACCTTAACTTAAGGTTTATATGAAATTTGAGGGTCTGACAATTTGTGGCATTAATTACCGAATTTCAGGAAAGCGCTTACCGTCTCGCGTTGCCGCTCGAAACGGATATTGGTATAAACAACTGATTTTATATTATTATTTTTTGCTTGAATTTGAATCAACGACTTTAGCATGATATTTGCAACATTTTACGCCGGGGGGTGATACGGGTATACTTATCTTTTATACCGCTTTTCACAATAATGTTCCGTAATACGGAAATGCGGCATAACGGGGGTGTAGAAAAAAACGTTTGAATACCGCAACGATTTTTGACAATCCCTATAAGCTCACAGCTTCTCCCCTGAGGAATTACATCACAATAACGCATCGTTTCTGTAAACAATCCCGCCAATTGTTTCTCAGTAATCAATCTGATTGGATTTTTTATACAGTTTTCCATAATAATGCTCCGGAATATGGAAGTGCGGCATAAGGGAGTGTAGAAAAAAACGTTTGAATACCGCAACGTTTTTTTGACAACCCCTATAACCCGTTTCACGTGTATGCACCTCGGTCGCAGATTTCACGGCTGGTCCGGTGCAAGTCAGATATAGATCAGGTCGGAGGAAAATAGGCATGGCCAAAAACATTGGTTTTGTTTCAACGCGGTTTGCGGGATTAGACGGTGTTTCACTGGAAGCCAGCAAGTGGGGGGATGTACTGGAATCCGGGGGTTACAACTGTTTTTGGTTTGCAGGCGAGCTGGATAAAGATCCGGACAAAAGCTTACTGGTATATGAAGCCCATTTTAAGCATCCGCACAATTCGTGGATAAACCGCCAGGTTTTCGGAAAAACAGGCAGTACGACTTCTGTCGCCGACTCCATTGCGGCTCTGAAAACCATTTTAAAGGTCCGGTTGCAGGATTTCATCGATCAGTTCCAGATTGACCTGCTAATAGTTGAAAATGCGCTGGCCATTCCCTTAAACATTTCGCTCGGTCTGGCCTTATCGGAACTGATTTCAGAAACTCAAATTCCCACCATTGCCCATCATCATGATTTTTACTGGGAACGAAACCGTTTGCGGGCTAATGCGGTGAGCGAATATCTGCACAAATTCTTTCCGCCTAAATTATCCCACATCCACCATGTCGTCATTAATTCGATGGCACGGGATGAATTGGCCCGCCGGCGGCGTATTGCGGCAACCATCATCCCGAACGTGATCGATTTCGATAACCCGCAAAGAATACACCATAGCGGCTACAATAATTTTCTGACATCTTTCGGACTAAAGCCGAATCATAAAACAATCCTGCAGCCCACCCGCATTATTAAGCGCAAAGGTATTGAGCATGCCATTGACCTGGTCAATAATTTAAAGAATTCAAATTATTATAAGTTGCTCATATCTCACCAGGCGGGAGATGAGGGTTGGGAATATGCAGAGTGGATAAAAAACTATGCCCTTGAACGTGACGTCGATCTTCGCCTCGCTAAAAAGCCCATCTCAAGTCCGTGGCATCATTCCAAGCAGCATGTGAATGGACATTCACTCTGGAATGTCTATGCCCATGCTGATTTTGTGACCTTCCCAAGCCTTTACGAAGGCTTTGGCAATGCCTTTTTAGAGGCCATTTACTTTAAAAAACCCCTGCTGGTGAACCGTTACGCCACCTTCGTGAGCGATATCGAACCCAAAGGATTTGATTTGGTGACCATGGACGCAATCTTGACCGCAAAAACCGTTCAGGCGGTCAGGGATATTTTAGAATCGCCCGAGAGAACAACAGAAATGGTGAATCACAATTATGAAATTGCAAAACAGCATTATTCCTATGGCGTTCTCAGAAACCAATTGGATGCAATTATGGATCGTACTGTGGGAAGGATGGATGCGGCGCAAAAGGCGGCAGCTTATGGGAGCTCCCAGGAAACAGACGATTTAAAAATAAGGCCGCCGGCGCATCAATTTGCTCATTTGAAAAATTAGGACCGGAAACTTTTGATGCATGAACACCGTAAAACCCATAGCACTTGGAGGTTGATATGGTTTTAAGACTCTACAGATTCATGATATTCATTGCATGGTTTACAATTTTAACCTGGGTGACACTTGAACTGGACAAGATGCAGTTCTTTAAATTTTAGCATCCATCAGCGCTTTGTATTTTTCCTGGCTATTTTTTAGTTTATTTAACAACCTCCAGGGTGACTAGGATGTCGACCTTGTTTCCGATAGTGCCCATCTCAAAGAATTTTCCCGGCCCAACCTGATAATCCAAACGATTGATGGAAAAGCGGGCTTCAAAGCCGGCCACCCGTTGCCCCTTCTTCAGGGGGTTTTCCCGCGAGCCGAAATAGGTGAAGGGCACCGCTACCTTTTGGGTCTGGCCTTTGATGGTCAAATTTCCCTCTACGGTGTATTGGTTGCCTTCCTTCTGTTTTACGCCGGTGGATTGAAATGTCATCTTCGGATATTTTTTGACGGCAAAGAATTCCTCTGCGCGCAGATGATTGTCCCGGTTGGGAATGCCCGTGTTGACGCTTTTGGTGTTGATTTCAAGCGCAACACTGCCCAGTGTCATGCGGTTCGCGTCAAATCGTAATGAGCCGGAATAATTATCGAATTGCCCTCTCACAGTGGCATAGGTGTGTCTCACATCAAAATAGATGTTTGAATGGGCTTGGTCGATTTCCCATTTCTCTGCTGCCGCATGTGCAAATCCAGCAATCGCAAGTAGATAAAAGACCATAACAAATTTGTGGGAGATCTTTTGCATGATTTTTCTCCTGTTTCTGTGTCGGCGCATCAATCTTGAGCAATATTTTCCGATGATAATAGATCACTATAATTACGCCCTATCAGGTGTCAACGATCCGGGGCGTTATAGGCTGAAGCGTTCCATGAAAATCATTTGCCGTTGAAACCCCAGGAAAACCAGGTGGCTGTAAACGTCTTCCATCATTTGAGCGGGTCCGCAGACAAAGATGGCAGATGAACGGCTGCAATTGGAAAGGAGTCTTTTCAGTTTCGGGCGATCCAGGTGCCCCTGTTCGCCGCTGTATTCGGGAGCCCGGGTCAGCACATGCAGCACCCGAAGTCCCTTTAATAGCCCTGCTAAATTTTCAAACTCGTGAGGCAAAATGATGTAATCGGGGGTTTGATTGCTCCAGATCAGCGTGATTTTGCGTTGGTCATTATGGTCTGCCATATAGCGCAGCATGCTCAGCATCGGGGTGACCCCGATGCCCCCGGCGACCATGATGATCTCCTTTTGTTCGGAGATTAGCAGATGGCTGAACAGTCCGTAAGGACCATCGATAAAAACCCTGTCCCGCGGCTGAAGATTTTTTAATTGACCGGTCCAGTCGCCGGTGGTGCGCACAATAAATTCAAGGCCAGCAGACCCAGTGGGACTGGAGGCGATGGTAAATGGGTGCTCCTCGCTCGAAACATGGGTTGATGCAAGGGTGATGAAGCTAAACTGTCCCGGCAAATAAGCCGGCATATGATGGGCATCTGAAACAATTTTCAGGCAAAGCGCATCCGCTCCGGCCGGTTCAACAGCTGCAATCCGCAAGAGTTTTCGTTTATTTCGCAAGCGGCGCGTCCTGATCCACAAAAATATGAGCCCGCACAGGACCAGAGCGCCGATAGCCAGCATTTGTGGCAGCTTTTGCTCAAAGGTATCATTGACAGACAGCACATGGAACCCGAAAGCAATAACCACCAGCATGGCAGCTGCCCGGTGAATCGGCCACCAGCGGTGAAAGGCAAGCCGCAGCCCGACCCGCCAATGGCTGGAAATCACCATTAGGCCAATCAGCAACATCAGAAAAAGGCCAACAAATTCAGGCCAGTAGCGCCATTGAAGCGGAATAGTGAGCCTGTCATCGGAAATAAATATCGCAATGGGGTGTATGATCACCAGAGCGGCAATAATAAATCCGCTGAAACGATGATATTTGAACAGCCGGTTCAGGCCAAAGACCCGGTCAAGGCATTTCAAACGTGCGCCCAGGATAACTTGCAACAGCAGAAGGCAACCCGCAACCAACCCTATCACCTGACCGGCAAGCAGAAGCTGACGGTCAAGTCCGAATTTGTAGAGAATCGAGGAAGACTCAAAATAAAAAGGAATGGATATCGCTCCAGCTATCACGAGAAGCGGGAGTAGCCCTATCAGGGAGCCAACAAGCAGGCGAAGCCTGGGTGATAAAATTTTAGGAACATGTTCGGAGCTTATCGGCTGCATATTCTAGTACCCGTATTTTGCATGAGGCTATCCACACCACCCGGGGGTTGTTCAGTTCTGTTTGGGGTTGATCGGCGGCCTGATAAAATTATATAAAATTACGACCTGCTGCAATGGTTATTTGCCGGGCGTTTTTTATTCAACCTATTCAGGGTTTTAATTCGGAGGAACTTTATGTCTTATCGATTGCATCATGTTCATATCGTCTGCAAGGATCTTGAAGAAATGATTCGCTTTTTTACGGAGGCTTTAAAGGCAAAGTTGATCGATCGGAGAAAATTTGGCACAGCCGACGGAGCTTCACTCGACCTTGACGGCACCACCGTTAATCTGAGGGTTGCCCGCGAAGATGAAAAAATGGTTGGAGATGCCTCTCAATCAACATTCGGTTACGATCATATCGGCCTGGAGGTTGATGATGTCGAAGGTGCGCACAAAGACCTGACGGCACGCGGTTACTCATTTTCCATGCCGCCCACAGAAATACCCAATATGAAAATAGCCTTCTTCAAAGGACCTGAAGATATTACGATTGAGCTGTGCCAGCCGGTATAGAGATGAGGTGAAACGGAAAAAAATCGCCGCGGGGTGCCGAGCATTGAACATTTTCGGCGCCGCCGGCGGCGATTTGCGATATTCGGATTGTTCCCTGAAATTGGCGTCTAACTGTTTTTTAATTCCTGAAACTTATCGTGCCAGGAGCATTTATCGCAAAAGACTTCCGTGTCGCTCTTGACTTCCGCACTGTCGGATTCTGTGGTTTCAGATTCAAAGACGACCGCTTCGCCTTTTAACTCGAATTCATAGGTTTCATATTCATCATCCGGGTCTTTGACAAAAAAATTCAGGCTGCCGCAAACAGGGCATTTCATTTTTAATAATCCAGCTATTGTTTGGTGTTTAGTGTTGGGTGTTTGAGGATGAGAACTCAAATGACCAGGTCGCTAACAATGCACGAAATACGGCACACCAAACACTTGAAGAATTTTTAAATTCTTCAATTTTAATCGACTTTAAAAAAGGCTTTCTTTTTGGCCTTGCAGACCGGGCATTCATCCGGTGCTTCGTCTTCACAGGTGTATCCGCAAACTTCACAAACCCAGTAATCGGCGGCTGCCATCCCGTCCATATTGGCAAGCGCTTTTTCATACAGGTTGGCATGGACCTGTTCGACGGCATTGGCATACTCAAAGCTTCGCAGGGCGCCCTTGTTGTCTTCGGCTTTGGCGTCTGCTATCATTTCCGGGTACATGTTCTTGAATTCATGGGTTTCACCGGCAATCGCCTCTTTAAGGTTTTCGGCGGTGCTATTGATCCCTTTCAGGGTCCGCAAGTGGGCATGTGCATGCACGGTTTCAGCAGCCGCTGCCGCGCGGAAAAGCTTGGCCACCTGGCCGTAGCCTTCCTGATCCGCCTTTTTGGCAAAGGCAAGATATTTACGGTTGGCCTGAGATTCACCGGCAAATGCGTCTCTTAAATGTTGTTCGGACTTACTCATACAATTCCTCCTTTTATTATTTTAGAAGCTATCTAAAATGGTTGAGCCCGTTAAGAATAAAATAAGCCTTTTTCGATATTTTGACGCGCTTAATCCGTTGAAGGCAGACCCACCTAACAGGGTGATCACCATTTTTCCTGATAGCTTCCAGTTAATTAAAAAACCATCTCCTATGTAATCTTGGTCTTTATCAAAAGTGCTTTGGTTTGTATAAGACTTAGTGTCAAAACAAATTTTATGCCAAAAACGTTAAAGCCCAAAATTGAGCTGAAACAGATATAATATTAGTATGTTATCCGATAATCAATCTGTTTCGTAAAAGATCGATTACTGCCTAAAATGAGACAGTCTGTCTCACAGTCCTTGTTTAGCGTCTGCCAAATTTAGCAATCCGTTGCCTTAAAACAGGAGCACAAAGCACTCGACCTGCATGTTTTCCAGACGGCTATGTGATCCAAAAGTGTCTCATGAAACAGCTCGAATCAGGCGGCTTTTTGGGCCTGCTTTGCAGCCTGTTTCTCGCGCAGGGCTGCATGGGCTGCTGCCAGCCGGGCAATGGGCACCCGAAACGGCGAGCACGATACATAGGTAAGACCCAGTTCATGGCACAGCTGGATAGAGGTCGGGTCACCGCCATGCTCACCGCAAATGCCGCATTCCAGGCCGGGATTTTGAGCCCGCCCCTTGGTCACAGCAATTCGCATGAGTTCTCCCACGCCGTCGCGATCTATGATGGCGAAGGGGTTGTCCGGCAGAACACCGGCGGAGATGTATTCCATCAGAAATCCGGCTTCAGCGTCGTCACGGGATATGCCGTATGTGGTCTGAGTCAGGTCGTTTGTGCCGAAAGAAATAAATTCCGCATATTCGGCGATTTCATCCATGGTAAGCGCCGCGCGTGGAATCTCGATCATCGTGCCGAATTTGTAATCAATTTTAAGGTCCTGCTCATCCATGACCTTTTTGGCCTCGCTTTCCAGGGCCTGTCGCTGAATCTTGAGTTCGTTGACATGGCTGGTCAAAGGAATCATAATTTCCGGACGAACAACCACCTCTTCTTTAGAGACCGTGCAGGCGGCCTCAAAAATCGCGCGCACCTGCATGGTGGTGAGTTCCGGAATTTGGATCCCCAGGCGCACTCCCCGCAGACCCAACATCGGATTGGCTTCATGCAGGCTTTCAACCCGCTTGAGGATGGTCTCATTCATGCGGATCTGTTCCAGCAAATCGTCCACCTGAGCCAGGTTAGCGGCCTGCCGCAGCCGAATTTTCAGGTCGGAAAGCTCGTGCATGAGGTCAAATCGATTCGGCAAAAATTCGTGCAGGGGCGGGTCAATCAAACGGATAATCACCGGCAACCCGTCCATCACGCGAAACAGTCCGATAAAATCCTCGCGCTGGAACGGCAGAATCGCATCCAAAGCCTCCTGGCGTTCACGGGGCAGATCGGTCATGATCATTTTCTGGACGTGCGGCAGGCGCTCGGACTCAAAAAACATGTGCTCGGTGCGGCACAGCCCGATGCCCTGGGCGCCGTATTCACGGGCCCTTTCGGCGTCAGCGGGATAATCCGCATTGGCCCAGACCCCCAGGTGACGGAATTCATCGGCCCAGGATAACAGCTTCAGCAGCCAGGGATCGTTGATGTCGGGCACCATGGTCGCCAGTTTGCCTGAATAGACCTCGCCGGCGGTTCCATCGATGGAAATCCAATCGCCTTCTTTTATTTCCGAGGTCCCCACACTCATCCTGCGATTGGCCAGATCGATTTCAAGAGAGGCCACCCCCACTACGGCCGGCTTGCCGAACTGCCGGGCCACCAGGGCCGCGTGGCTGGTGCGCCCGCCGCGGCTGGTGAGAATACCTTCGGCGGCCAGCATACCGTGGACATCGTCGGGTTTAGTCTCGGGTCGCACCATGATCACATCTTTGCCCCGCTCTTTGGCCCATTGTTCGGCACGATTGGCATCGAAGGCCACAATGCCGACCGCCGCTCCCGGCGACACGTTGAGCCCTTTGGCTAAATAGGCCCCCGAACCTCGGGCTTTTTGCTTGGCCCGGACGTCAAACTGGGGATGCAAAAAGAAATCGATTTGATCCGGGGAAACGCGCATCACCGCTTCTTCTTTGGTGATCAGCCCTTCTTCGACCATATCCACGGCAATTCGCACGGCGGCCTGGGCGGTGCGCTTACCATCGCGGGTCTGCAGCATCCACAGCTTGCCGTTTTCGACAGTAAACTCAACGTCCTGCATGTCGCGGTAATGATTTTCCAGTTTTTTACAGATCTGCTCAAATTCCTGGTAAGCCGACGGCATTTCATCTTTTAACTTTTGAATATCGTCGGTAATGCGAATCCCGGCGACCACATCTTCCCCCTGGGCGTTGGTCAGATAATCGCCTTCAATCTGCTGTTCGCCGGTGGATGCATTGCGGGTCATGGCAACGCCGGTGGCGCTGGTGTCGCCCATATTGCCGAAGACCATAGTGACAATGTTCACCGCGGTTCCCAGGTTGTGGTCAATGCCGGCGGCATTGCGGTAATCAATCGCGCGTTTGCCGTTCCAACTCTTAAAAACCGCTTCGGTGGCCTTGCGCAACTGAACCACCGGATCGGTCGGAAAATCGCGATGGGTATGATGTTTGTATATCCTTTTAAACTCTGCCGTAACCGCCTGCCAGTCATCGGTGGTCAATTCAGCATCGCTTTCTACACCCGCCTTGCGGCGGGCATGGGCAATGACCTCTTCAAAGGGTTCATCGGGAATTCCCATAACGACACTGCCGAACATCTGAACCAAGCGTCGATAGGCATCGTAAACAAAGCGTTCGTCTCCGGTTAACTTGATCATCCCCTTAAGGGTATCGTCGTTGAGCCCGATATTCAGAACCGTATCCATCATACCGGGCATGGAAAACTTGCCTCCCGAGCGACAGGAGACCAGCAGCGGGTTTTTAGCATCGCCAAATTTCTTGCCGGTCGCCGATTCGATTTTTTGCATGGCATCCAGCACCTGCTCCCACATATCTGCGGGAAAACTTTCGCCTGCTGCCAGATACGCATTGCAGGCTTCGGTAGTTACCGTAAATCCGGGTGGCACCGGGATGCCAATCCGCACCATTTCAGCCAGGTTGGCGCCTTTTCCCCCCAGGAGCCCGCGTACCGGGTCCCAATCACCGCCGACATAGTTTTCAGCCTGATCGACCTCATCAAAATGATAAACCCATTTACTTGAGCTACTCATCGTTACACCCCCTGGTAAAAAAGCGTGATCGTATATATCGGTTAATTCGAAACTTAAATTGTGATGAACAGGTACCGGGCAATGCGCTTGCCCGGTGCGACCATGCGTTGCGTACTGTTGTATATCGACGTGAGCTGGACACCGGTTTTTGATCGGGTGAATTCGTGCAGATAGATACGATGCAGGCGGGCTTTTCGTCATCGGAAGCAATTGCAAGCGGCTCCATCTGCTTCAGCAAGCTTAATTTCGATTTGCGCCGACGGCATCCTATCTGATAAAAGCCATTAACCCCGGGTGAAGTCAAGTATTTTCTTGATTCCTGTTTGCCCTGTCGACTTGTCGCGGCGAAGCGCGTTAAAGCGAAGACGGAAGTTTCTCAGGCCAAGGAGAGAACCCGCGCAAAGTGGTCCAAATTTTAACTGAATTTTGCACGAGTCGGAGGCTTTCATATGCAAGGCAGTTAAGGGCGAGGCTATAGTGAACTTTGCCCTGGCCTTAATAACGCAGCAGATGGAAGCCTCCGACTTGCCCATCGGGTGAAAATTAATGCGATAAAATGATTTTCATCCATTATACCTAACAGGTATTTTGTTGTACTTCTATAATTTGCTTAACGTGCTGCCTTTAAATGAAATCTTAACTTCGCATTAATTTTCATGCAATATTCAGGTATTAACTGCCCTTGATCCTGCACGATTCGGGTATTATGATAGAATAATTGAATGAATGACCTTGATGGATTACCTTATAACCTTGTTTCATGGTCATCAGGAAACTTTTTTATTTTTTTCTGAAGATCTTTTGGTGAAACATGACGGAGGGATATAGCCCCCACACCGGGACAGTGGAAAAATCCCACTTGATTTGGAGTAAATTCATGGAGAACTGGGAAAAAAAACTTTCATGTGCAGAAGAATGCAGCCGGTGTGAAAGACCACTAATAAACAAGGAACGCAGGATTCTATCCGTTGTCGACCATCAGCCCATCTGCCTTGATTGTAAAAAAGAAGAAGAAAAAAATACGGACTACGAAGATGCCTCCAGACAGATGATGGCGGAATGCATGGCGCAAACAGGCAAGCCCTACGGAGATACCGCAAGCTATTGCTTTCATCACTTTTGCCCGTTTAAGTGCACCTGAACCTTGCATGAAAATTAATAAGAAAATTAAACTCATCTTAATGACAGCTATCAGCAACTATTAACCTGAGCCTGAGCCAGCCGAAACAAATCCCATGACCGCAGACATTAACCATAAAGCCCTCCTGGAAAAAATTAAAGCGCTGGAAAAAGAGGCCGCTGCCCGTAAAATAGCAGAGGCAAAGCTGAAAGAACAATCTGAATTCTTGAATTCGGTTCTGGAGTCCCTGTCCCATCCGTTTTATGTGGTCGATGCAAATGATTACAGCATTAAGCTGGCCAATTCAGCAGCTTTAAAAAGCGGTGTGTCCGGAAAATCCACCTGCCACGCGCTCACCCATAAACGCGATACCCCCTGTAATTCCACCGAGCACCCCTGCCCGCTCGAAATTCTAAAAAGAACCAAACAGCCGGCTCAGGTCGAGCACATACACTATGATAGTCAAGGAAATCCCAGAAATGTTGAAGTGCATGCCCATCCGATTCTGGATGAAAACGGCAATGTCACCCAAATGATTGAATATAGCTTTGATGTCACCGAGCGCAAGCAAATCGAAACGACCATCAAAGAATCGGAAATCAAGTTTCGGCGTGTGGCCGAATCCGCCAAAGATGCCATCATCACCGTCGACCAGGCCGGAAAAATTGCTTTTTGCAATACCGCGGCAACTAACATGTTCGGCTACCCGGCAGGCAAACTCATCGGAAAGCCCATCAGTATTTTGATGCCGCAACGATTCCGGGCGGCACATGAACGCGGTATGGCCAGAGTGGTTGCGAGCGGCAAATCCCGCCTGATCAACGAAACCGTTGAGCTGTTTGGCATCACAAAGGGCGGCCGCGAATTTCCAGTCGAGCTTTCGCTGTCGACCTGGCAATCAGGGGACGAGACGTTTTACACCGGCATGATCCGGGACATCTCCGAACGCAAACAGCATGAGAAAGAGCTTAACCGGCTGGTCACCAGTCTTAAAAAATCTCTGGCCAAAGTCAGACAATTAAGCGGCCTGCTGCCCATCTGCGCAGCATGCAAGAAAATTCGGGACGACAAGGGCTACTGGAATCAAATCGAAGCATATATTAGAGATCATTCCGAAGCTGAATTCAGCCATGGCATCTGCCCGGAATGCTCCCAAAAACTCTATCCCGAATATCACCGGCAAGGACGATTGAACGAAAACAAATAAACCAGCTTGCCTAAAAACAACTCCCCTCCGCCGCACCGCATCTTATAGTGGTTGTCAATAGCAATCGCTTGACAAAGGTTGAACATTTCTCTTACAAAACCATTCACGATTGATGACAACCGACAGCAACCACCCACACGAAAAAACCGTATTTAAGAGGTTAATGCATGACACAGCTTCTTTCCGACCGCAGAGACATTGACTTTGTGCTTTACGAACAATTAAAGATCGAAGACATTGTAAAATCAGAAAAATACAATGACTTGAACCGTAAAATGTTTGACATGGTCATCTCCGAGGCCCGCAATTTAGGCATCAAGGAAATTCTGCCCACCTACACGGAAGGCGACCGCGAGGGCGTACTATTTGAAAACGGCACGGTGACTGTACCTCGGTGTTTTCATCGCCCCTATAAGCTGTTTGTGGAGGGCGAATGGATTGCCATGGCCGAAGACCCTGACGTCGGCGGCCAGGGATTTCCTTGGATCATCCGGCAGGCGGCTTTCGAGTATATAATTGGGGCAAATTTTGCCATTGCCGGCTTCGGCAACCTCGGGCACGGCACCGCAAAAATGATCGAGCTTTTCGGCACTCCCAAACAAAAAGAGCTGTTTTTAAAAAAGGTCTATTCCGGCCAGTGGGGCGGCACCATGCTGCTCACTGAGCCCGGCGCCGGTTCGGATGTGGGTGCCTTGACCACAACGGCGGCAAAGAATCCGGACGGGACCTATTCTATTTCGGGCAACAAGATCTTTATCACCTGCGGCGAGCACAATCTAACTGAAAATATCATCCACCCGGTATTAGCCCGCATCGAGGGCGCCCCTCCGGGAACCAAAGGCATTTCATTGTTTGTCGTGCCCAAGATCTGGGTCAACGATGACGGCAGTCTGGGTGAGCCCAATGACATCGTCTGCAGCGGTGTGGAAGAAAAAATGGGCATCCACGGCAGCCCGACCTGCAGCATGGTGCTGGGCGGCAAGGGTAAATGCCGCGGCCTTTTACTCGGAGAAGAAAACAAGGGTTTGATGGTCATGTTCCACATGATGAATGAGGCCCGCCTGGATGTCGGCACCCAGGGTTTTTTGCACGCCTCGGCTGCTTATTTATATGCAGTCAATTATGCTCGTGATCGCTTGCAGGGAAAAGATATTGCAGGCGGCAAAGATCCGGAAGCGCCCCAGATGCCCATCATCCGTCACCCGGATGTCAGGCGCATGCTGTTGCAAATGAAAGCGTATGTGGACGGCATGCGCAGCTTTGTTTATTACGCTGCTTATTGTTTTGACAAAAAAAGAACCGCCAAAACCCGGGATGAAAAGGAGCGCTACCATGATTTTATTGAATTACTGACACCGGTTATCAAGGCCTATTGCAGTGAACGCGGGCAGTTTGTCTGCGAACAGGCCATTCAGGTGTATGGCGGCTACGGCTACACCAAAGAATATCCGGTCGAACAGCTTTACCGCGATTGTAAGATCACCAGTATCTACGAAGGTACCAATGGCATTCAGGCCATGGATTTGCTGGGGCGCAAGCTGGGAATGAAAAAAGGGACCGTTTTTATTGATTTTTTAAATGAAATCAAAACCACCATCGGTCAAGCCGGAGAAATACCACGCCTGGTGGATCTTGCCGGCCGGGTTGAAAAAGGGTTAAATCGCCTCAGTGAAATCGCGCTGCATATCAGCAAAACGGCGTTTTCAAAAGACATGAAGCTGGCATTCGCCTACGCCCACCCGTTTATGGAAGTTGTTGGAGATGTGGCCATGGCCTGGATGCTGCTATGGCGGGCAACCGCGGCAGTGCCAAAGCTGGAGAAACTGGCCGGCAGCGCAGATGTGGCGGCGATTCAATCTAAAGTCGCCAAAAATAAAGAAGCGGCCTTCTACGACGGCCAGCTGAAAGCCGCCGAATTTTTCATTCA
>CAJHYI010000262.1_pt1 | contig 20842 bp, 19 predicted proteins | sample 9198771 | NCBI WGS metagenome assembly CAJHYI01 (sample SAMEA7708367, study PRJEB35096) | sediment metagenome | biome: marine neritic benthic zone biome [ENVO:01000025]; feature: sediment [ENVO:00002007]; material: shallow marine sediment [ENVO:03000034] sea grass bed [ENVO_01000059] ...
GCCGGATGATACGGAATTTCCACGGGCGCATCATAGCGTTTTTGCCAGCGCGCGATGTTTTTCAGATCTTCTTCCAGCACAACGCGACCGTCCAGTTTTCGCAACAAGTTTTCTACCAGAATTTTGATCGAATAGGGCAGGTGACGAATGTCGGCAATACCGCTTTTTTCCAGTCGCGTAATGTCAAAAATAGTATAAGTTTTGTCTTTAATTTCGATTTGCGAGCAATAATCTGCCTTGTCCATCGGATGTTCCTTCTCGTCTTGTTTATTGGAGTGTCCGGGTAATGGAATATCGGAGTAATGACTACTTCAGTCTACCGGTCGACTCTTGTCTTCGCTTTTCCAGTACGCCAACACTCCAGCACTCCAATTCAATAGTTCGCCACCGCTTTATTTTTTTAACTTTCAGCTTTGATGGCCTCGATCTTATACACATACTTGACCCAATCGTCGCCGTAGTAATCTTCGGCCACGATGCGCAGGGGAAACCCGTGTCTTTGCGGTAATTTTTCGTCGTTGACTGCATACGCCAGAAATACTTTATTTGATCGGATATCGGCAATTGGGAAGCGCTCAATTTTTTCATGGGTGCCTTTCGGCCCGTAAACCTTGATATGAGTTGTATCGAGTTGCATTTGTGCCAGATTTAACACCGTCATCAGCGAGATCCCTTTCCATTTCCCGTGATTCACAAAGACACCGGGGCAAATCAACAAGACATTGCGTTCAATCCAGGGAAGCGCGATGATCTGCGAATAGGGGAGTCGGGTTGGCACAGCGACATTTCCGTCAATGATCAGGCGCCATGACGGTAGATGCACGGCATGGTTTTTCAGACCCATGGTCTCAAAAGCCTCTAACGGCAGAACTTCCAGATTGCGGGTATCCAGTGTGGCTGGATCTTTATTGCGCAATGTAGACAGGTCCGTATCCCGCGGAACAATAAATCGTTTGGTTTTGGCCCAGGCTTTTTTGAGGGTGGTCCAGATAAAGGTGGAAAACAGGCCCAAACCGGTAAGCAATTTTAGAATCCAAGTGATGAATTGTCGTCGTGTTTTCATTTGCCTTTACGTTGCAGGTGCCGGATGTCTTCTTCAGCTGCGACGATGACCTCGCTGGCCAGACTTAGAAAAAGTCCGTGTTCGATAATGCCGGCGCGTTCGTTTAATTTGGTCGCCAGGGCGGCTGGATTCGAAATTTTGCCAAAATTCGCATCCAGAATAAAGTTATTTTGATCGGTTGTGTAAGGCTGCCCATTTTTATCACTGCGCAATTTGACGGATGCTCCCAGCGCTTCAAGAAAGTTTGCTTCAGTTTTGGCGGCAAAGGGAATGACTTCCACCGGCAGGGCCCAGCGGGTGCCCAGACACGCAGAAAGCTTGCTTTCATCGACGATGATAACATTCGTTTGGCTGGCCTGGGCGACCACTTTTTCACGCAGCAGCGCACCACCACCGCCCTTTATCAAATTCAGCTCCGGGTCGACCTCATCGGCCCCATCGATGGTCACATCGATTTCAGGTTGTTCATCCAGGTTCGCTAAGGGAATATCCATGTCCCGGGCCAGCTTTTCGGTCCGGATGGAGGTTGGGATACCGACGATGTTTTCAAGGTCACCGGTTTTGATGCGCTCGCCGATTCGGATCACGGCAAATGATGTCGTGCTGCCGGTTCCCAGGCCCACGATCATACCGGAATGAATATATTCCACGGCGCGATGGGCAGCTTTTCGCTTTAATTTGTCTTGTTTTTGCAAGCCTGAGGTTCTCCTTGTCTCATGTGAATATTCGGTTCGCGTATGGTGCTCTGTACCAGGTTAAGCCGCTTTCAGCAGCTTGCATTTTTCGGCGATGCTTTCCAGCAGTTTGGTAAAGGGCTTTGCAAATGCAACGACCCCGTCGTCCTGGAGCTTCTGGGTCACGGCTTCCAGATCAATTCCCAGCTCCGCCAGTTTGGCTACCTGGTCTCGGGCTTGCTCCAGGCCCTGGGTGAGGGTTTCAGCCACCCGGCCGTGGTCTATAAAGCTTTCCAGGGTTGCCGGTGGTAAGGTGTTGACCGTATCGGGCCCGATTAGCTCGTCCACATACAGGTTGTCCGGATAGGCCGGGTTTTTAGTGCTGGTGCTGGCCCATAAAACCCGTTGCGCGCGAGCGCCTCTGGCAGCCAATTCCTGCCAGCGGGGCTGCTGGATTATTTTTTTGTATTCCGCGTAAGCGATTTTTGAGTTGGCAATCGCAATTTTACCGGCAAGTTCGATGTTGCCGATAGCTTCCAGTTCCTTATCCACGGCCGTATCCACCCGGCTGATAAAAAATGAGGCCACCGATGCGACGCGATCAACAGCATGCCCCCCTTTGACGCCGGGACCGGTTGCTGCCAGCTGCTCGAGTCCGGCCTGGTAGGCTTCAGCGACGGCCTTATAATTTTGTACACTAAAAATCAGGGTGACATTGACATTGACCCCGCAGCCGATCAATTCGGTAATTGCCGGCAGTCCCGCTGCTGTGGCCGGCACTTTGATCATCACATTGGGCCGGTTTACGGTTTCATACAGCCGTTTGGCCTCGGCAACGGTATTTTCCGTTTCATAAGCCAGCTCAGGGCTGACTTCCAGGCTGACAAAACCGTCTTTGCCCTTGGATGTATCATAAACGTCGCGCAGGGTATCGGTGGCCAGCACAATATCGGTGATCGCTAACGCTTCATAGATTTGTTCAATTGAGCGGTCGGTTTTGATCAGCCGTTTTAAATCGTCATCATAGTCGTTGCTGCCAGCAATGGCCTTCTCAAAGATTGCCGGATTTGACGTTACACCCCTGAGACCGGTGCTGACCAGCTGCTTTAGCTCACCGGAGGTTAATAAAGAGCGTTGAATATAATCCAGCCAGATGGATTGGCCCATTTTTTCAAGTTCGATCAGTTTTGACATACTGTTCTCCTTATCATTCGATGAAAGCAAAATTAATCATTAAACGCATTCCAGCGCTTTTTCAACCACGCGATCGGCTGTCAGTCCGAATTTTTCAAACAGCGTCTGAGCGGGCGCTGAAGCACCGAAATGATCCAGGGCAACGATCTGACCGGCTTCGCCGACATAGCGATGCCAGCCCTGGGGGCTGCCGGCTTCGATGGCAATTTTAGCTTTGACCCCTTGCGGCAGTACCTGGTGGCGATATTCGGCCGGCTGGGCATTAAACAGTTCCCAGGACGGCATGCTGACCACCCGGGTGGCCGGTCCTTTGGCGGCAATAGTTTCTGCAGCTTTCAGGGCAATTTGAACTTCCGAGCCGCTGGCGATCAGAATGATATCCGGTTTGTTGTTGGCGGCCTCGCTTAAAATATAGGCCCCCTGGCGGAGTCCCGCGGCGGATGCGTATACCGCGCTGCGGTCTAAAGTGGGAAGATTTTGACGCGTCAGGGCCAGGGCCACCGGTCCGCCCCGATGCTGGATGGCGGCCTGCCAGGCCTGGGCGGTTTCATTGGCATCGCAGGGCCGAATGAGCACAAGATTCGGAATGGCTCTTAGCGCGGCCAGCTGTTCGATGGGCTGATGGGTGGGGCCGTCTTCACCCAGGCCGATGCTGTCATGGGTAAACACGTAAATAACATGCTGTTCTGTAAGTGCTGCCAGACGGATGGCCGGCCGCATGTAATCCGAAAAAATGAGAAATGTGGCGCCGTAAGGAATTAAACCGCCGTGCAGCGCCATGCCGTTTAAAATACCGCCCATCCCATGCTCCCGCACGCCAAAACGCAGGTTGCGGCCGCTATAATTATCGGCCTGGAAGTCGTCTTCACCACTGATCAGGGTTTTGGTGGAAGGAGCCAGATCAGCCGAACCACCGATCAGGTTGGCGATTGTGGGTGCCACGGCATTCAGCACCTTTCCGGATGCAACCCGCGTTGCCATTCCTTTCTCATCGGGTTCAAACACCGGAATATCTTTTTCCCACCCGTCCGGGAGGCGGCCGTTTATCCAACGGCGCAATTCAGCGGCCGCTTCCTTAAAGTTTTCTTGATAGGCTTCAAAAGCTTTCTGCCAGCGGTTTTCCAGTTTCTGACCCACATCAATGGCCTGACGAAAATGCGTCAATGCCTCATCCGGAATCAGAAAACCGGGTTTCTGCGGCCAGCCCAGGTTTTCCTTGGTGCGTTGAATCTCTTCAGCCCCCAGAGGCTCCCCGTGGGCGCCGGCTGTATCCTGTTTGTTGGGGCTTCCATAGCCGATGTGAGTTCGAACGGCGATCAACGACGGCCGGCGGGTTTCATTTTGGGCTTCAACGATCGCCTGCTCCAATGCCGGCAGGCTGTTGCCGTCTTCCACATATTGAACATGCCAGTCGTACGATTCAAAACGGCCGATGCGGTTCTCCGTATAGGCAATATCGGTGTCGCCTTCAATGGAGATGTGGTTGTCATCGTAGAAATAGATCAGCTTGCCCAGACCGAGGTGCCCGGCCAGCGAAGCCGCTTCATGCGAGATGCCCTCCATTAAATCCCCGTCGCTGACAATGGCGTAGGTAAAGTGATCGACAATCTGATGACCGGGTTGATTAAAGTGTGCCGCCAGATAACGCTCGGCCAGGGCCATACCCACCCCGTTGGCAAATCCCTGACCCAGAGGGCCGGTGGTGGTCTCCACCCCCGGGGTAAGGCCGTGTTCGGGATGACCGGGCGTCTTGCTGCCCCATTGACGAAAATTCTGAAGTTCATCCAGCGACAGGTCGTAACCGCTCAGATGCAACAGGCTGTAAAGCAGCATCGAGCCGTGGCCGGCTGAGAGCACAAAGCGGTCGCGGTTGGGCCAGGCCGGATTTTTCGGGTTGTGTCGCAAAAAGCGCGTCCAGAGAACATATGCCATGGCGGCAGCACCCATGGGCATCCCGGGGTGACCGGAATTCGCCTTTTGCACGCTATCGACGGCAAGCATTCGAATCGTATTGATACAGAGTTGGTCAAGTTCGGTCAACATTTGCGCCCCTTTGACTATCAACATATGTTATTTGATTTATGGGAATATGGTGCACACCTTAAGGCCAACCACAAAATTGCTAAATTCTAAAAGCACGCAATTAATTCTTTTCGTGTTTTCGAATTTTCGTGCTTTTGTGGTTAAAATATTGTTGCGATTTATAACGTTATTTCTCTTCCTTTTTAATCTTTTTGATGATCTTGGGGATAAAAAACGAGAAAACAAACAATCCAATAGAGAAAAATACCTTAAATGAAATAAGCTCCGCCCAGTTGCCCGAAGCCCAGACCTCTTTCAGTGTACCGACAAAAAAGGTAAATATAAAGGTGCCGACGATGATACCCAGGCCGGTACCCGCAACGTAATCCCAAAAGTGCACTTTGGTCAAGCCCATCCCGAAATTCATGGGCGTAAAGGGGAAGTATACCAGCCGCAGATACAATACCGTGGCAAAACCGTTACGCTCGATGCCGTCGTCATATTTTTTGAGTTTATCGCCGATCAGAGAAGACGCAAATTCTCTGCCCAGCGTGCGCCCGATGATGAAGGCCGCGCTGGCGCCGATCATGGCCCCGATCCATACCCACACAAATCCCCAGTAAGCGCCGAAAATGGCCGCTCCCAATCCGGTGAGCAGCGTGCCGGGAATAAACAGACAGATTCCGACAGCATAAATCAGAATAAAAAATATTGGCCCCCAAAATCCGGTCATGTCCAAATACTGGCCCAATGCATCAGGGGTAAGATATTGCTTCACCGGCGTCAGGCGCACCAGCAGGATCGCTCCGATAATAAATGCCACTAATATCAGCGCTTTTACAAGCGCTTTTTTGCGGTTATTAACCGTTGGTTGCATGACTTGTTCCATTTCGAATTCTCCTCAGTTTCCGTCTTCCGTATTCCAAAGTCGGATATTTAGCAAATAATATCTGGTTTCGATTCAACTCTACCTTCAGTCTTGAGTCATTGGTCTTCATATATTTTCGTTGATAACCGTTTTATTTAATTGTTTTGATTTCCTTCGGCCCCCGGGTGCCGGCCTCATAAAAGTGAAGTAATTCGGTCTGGTCATCACAGGCCTCACAGCGACCTAAGATCGGTGTCAGAAACTTCCAGCAAAGCTCTACGCCGTCCTGGCGCCAGAACAGCATGTGATCTCCGAGCATGCAATCGATCAGTGCCCGTGCGTAGGCATCCAGAATGGGACCGCTGGAGTGTTGTTGATAGTTAAAATCCATCGTGACGGTGCGCAAACAAACCGTGGCACCGGGGTTTTTGGTTTGAAACGTCAGGGTAATTTTTTCCTCAGGGTAAATACCCAGAATAAGCCGGTTGGCTGGGATCGTTTCGCTCAGTGTGTGCCGAAACATTGAATGTGGCACGCTTTTAAATTGGATGGCAATTTCAGTTAATTTTTGGTCCAGACGTTTGCCCGAGGTCAGGTAAAACGGGATACCCTGCCAGCGCCAGTTGTCTAGATGAACTTTCATCAATGCAAAGGTGGGGATGAGGGAGTCTTCAGCCACACCCGGCTCCTCGCGGTAGGCACGAACCGCTTGGCCATCGACCGTACCGGCGGCATATTGCCCCAGCACAAGGTTTTCTTTAAGCTGATCGACCTGAAAAGGTCTCAAAGATCGGAATACCTTGACTTTTTCGTCTCTGACCTGATCGGCTTCGAAACGGGATGGGGGCTCCATGGCTGTTAGTGCCAGCAGCTGCATCATGTGGTTCTGGAACATGTCTCTTAAAACCCCGGATTGTTCATAATATCCGGCGCGATGCTCGACGCCCAATTCTTCGATGGCGGTGATGGCAATATATTCCACGTAACGTCGATTCCATATAGGCTCAAAAAGAGAATTGGCAAAGCGCAGCATCAGCACATTTTGTACGGTTTCCTTGGCCAGATAATGGTCGATTCTAAAAATCTGATGTTCCGTGAAATCCCGGCTAAGGCTCCGATCCAAATCGACAGCGGTTTTCAGATCTGTGCCAAAAGGTTTTTCAACGACAATCCGTGACCAGCCGTTGCCGTCTTGATGCTCATCTGCCAGACCGGTCTGGCCGATTAGATGGGCAGCGGATTTGTATACGGACGGTGGGAGGGCCATATAAAATATGCGGTTGCCGCGTGTGTTAAACTGCTGATCCAGATCCCTTAAAGCGTGGGCCATTTTATTAAAAGATTCCAGATCCGCAAAATCGGCGTAGCGATAATGGATGGCCCTGGCAAAAGACGACCAGCGCGTTTTTTCGTAGTTACCGGCATTTTTTAAGGCCGTCTGCATCTTGTTCCTGAATTCCGTTTCGGTAATATCCAAGTGGCTGGTGCCTACAATTAAAAAAGGTTCCGGCAGGCCGGCATTTATATACAGATTAAAAAGCTGTGGCATCAGCTTGCGCGACGTTAAATCGCCGGTGGCCCCCATAATGACAATAGTGCAGGGTTCACTCGGTTCCGGCATGACACACTCTTGTGGTGCCAGCCCCAGATCCGGCGCACGTACCGTCGCCATGGCGTTTTCGGCAATATTTGGATCGATTGTTTTGCTTTCCATTTATTTCTCCTTGTTTAAAGATCAAGGGGTATGATCCAATACAGAGCTTTTGTATTCCTTAATGTGCACATACGCGCAATAAAAAAAGATTATCACAAAGGCACGAGGGGCGAAAAGCTGAACTCATTTTTTTTTCGAAACCACCGCGTGACCGCCGAACTCCCGGCGCAGGGCCGACAGCACGCGTTCGGTGAAAGGATCCTGCTGCCGTGAACGAAAACGCCGCATCAGCGAAAGGGTAATGACTTCTGCCGGAACCCCGGTATCTACGGCTTGCTGAACCGTCCAGCGGCCCTCGCCGGAGTCCTCAACATAACCGGTGATGTCGGTCAGCTCAGCGCTTTTGCTAAAGGCATCTTCTGCCAGCTCCAGCAGCCACGAGCGGATAACGCTGCCCTGGTTCCACAGATGGGAAATTTTGGCGTAATCGAAAGATTCGGCAAACTCAGAGGCTTCCAGGATTTCAAAACCTTCCCCGTAGGCCTGCATTAAGCCATATTCGATTCCGTTGTGTATCATCTTGACAAAATGGCCTGCACCGCTTTTGCCGCAATACAGATAACCATCTTTGGGCGCCAGCGTTTTGAATATGGGTTCCAGGTATTTAAATATAGTCTCATCACCGCCCATCATCATGCAGTAACCGACCTCCAGGCCCCAGACCCCGCCACTGACGCCGACGTCCATATAGCGAATGCCCACTGTCTGCAGAGCATCGTAGCGGCGACGATCATCCTTATAATAAGAGTTGCCGCCGTCAATGATAATATCTTCCGGACTCAGCAGTTCCTTCAGGTGGCTGATGGTGTCTTCCACCGGTTTGCCGGCCGGCAGCATGATCCACACAATTCGCGGCGCTGAAAGCATTTCGACCGCCTGCTGCAGCGATGCCGCCTCGCTGGCGCCTTCCGCGGCAATTTGCTGAACAGCCTCATGGGACAGATCATAGGCGATAACCTCATGTTTGCCCTGCATCAGCCGTCTGGCCATGTTCAGCCCCATTTTCCCCAATCCAATCATTGCGAGTTTCATGCTGAGTTCTCCATTGTTAAATTTAGATTTGGAACCGGTTTGATTATCCATTCTTACGATTTAACTTCGCAGGCCCTGCCTTTAAGGTGAAAGAAAAATTTCAATCCTTTCTGAATTTTTTCAGAGAATATTTTGGGAGAAAAGAAATTGCCGGCCACCCGTTTGTTGATTTCAGCCATGGTCGGATAGGGATGCACGGCGGCTGCCAGGGTGGCCAGTTTGACTTTACCGTTCAATACCGCCACCCACTCGGCAAGCAGATCTCCGGCGTGCGGTCCTAAAATCTGAACACCGATGGGTTTTTCTTTCTCATCCAGGATCATTTTGATTTTTCCAATCTTTTCACCCTCGGCCACACTGCGGTCATTGTTTTTAAATTCTTCGCTGAAGACTTTGTAGTCAATACCGGCCTCCCGGGCCATTCTCTCATTCATACCAATATTGCCCAGGGACGGGTCTGTGAAAGTGCACCACGGCAAATAAGTGTAGTCGGCTTTGCGAGGCAGGTGAAAAATGGCATTGCTGACCACGATGCCACCCTCATAACCGGCAGCGTGGGTGAATTGAAAGCCGCCATTGACATCACCCACCGCATAGATGTGTTTTTGATTCGTTCGCATTCGATTGTCGACCTTAATGCCACGCCGATCGTGTTCCACCTCAATGGCTTCAAGTCCAAGACCGTCAACATTGGCGATGCGACCCAGGGCCACCAGCAACGTTTCGGCCTTAAGGCTGACGACACTGCCGTCTTTATGCTTGACAGTGACCTGGCGTTCTTTACCCAGATCGCTTACGGCTTCAATGGTGTGGTCCACGTAAAATTTTACACCCTCAGATTGCAGCGTTTCCATGACCGTATGGGCCAGGTCTTGATCATCATACGGCAGAATTTGAGGCGCCATGTCCACTACGGTTACGTCGGTGCCGAACCGTCTGAACGACTGCGCCATTTCGACACCGATGGGTCCGGCACCCAGTACGATCATCGATTTGGGCAATTGATCGAGGTAAAAAATTTCTTTGTTGGTGAGATAGGGCGTCTGATCCAGACCCTTAATGGGCGGGATGATGGCCGAAGATCCGGTCGCAACCACCCAGCTTTTGGCTGAGTAACTTTTACCATTCAGCCCAATGGTGTGTTCATCCGTAAAATTGGGATGGCCGAATTCCACCCGGGCGCCCAGCCCGCAAAAACGCTCTACCGAATCATGATGCTGGATGGAGCGAATGACCGACTGCACCCTATCTGAAACGTTTTGGAATTCAACGGGCGGCACCTCTACTTTCGGCAGGCCGAATTTTTCGGCATTTTTTATCAAATGATAGACATGCGCGCTCTTGATCAGGGTTTTGCTCGGTACACAACCATAATGCAGGCAATCACCGCCCAGTTCTTTTTCTTTTTCAATTAGAAGTGTTTTAGCACCCAGCTGGGCAGCTCCGGCCGCCACGGTCAACCCGCCGGCACCACCGCCGATGATTCCGATATCATAGTCATATGTCGTCATGTTATCCTCCGAATCTGCCTCTTGCTGATTTGGCAGATTTACGTTAAACATTTGTCGTTTCAAACAAGTATTTTATTTGGAGTGATGGCGTACTGGAGTGCTGGAGTATTGGAAGATGCTATGAAAGCATACTATCGTCATGTTTTATCCCTACATTTCTCCAATACTCCAACGTCTCAGCTCCAACGTCTCAGCTTTTGATATCATTAAGCGACCAATCATAATTTAGATATTTCACCTGAATAGTGTCTTTTTGGGCGGTTAATTTTTCTTTTAAAGCACCTTCAGCATATTGAAAGTAAAATCCCAGGGGATTTTCATTAAAGTCTTCTGAAAACCATTTAAATATCCGGCTGACATACAGGGTATTGCCTTCCAGTCGGTGGCTGCTTTCGTCATTGACAAACGAGCGGGTTGAATCGTCCAACTGCTGATCCAGGGCATGGCCCAGATATGGTTCCGGTCTGAGCGGCGGACAGCTGGCGGCCGAACAGTTGATGGCAAAATGGACGCGCGGATCTTTGAATCGCGGTCTGAGAATATTATGCTCAACATCATCCAGTGTGATGACCGCGCCGTTGATGCGCACCAGTTTCTTTTGCCACGGGCTTTTCAAAATGGTGCCGAAATCCTTGATGGACTTGACGCCCGGATAACCGCTCAAAATCAACTTGATGGTCCAGGCATTGTAAGCATTGATATAATACGCATACTGTTCGTTGCGGGGCAGTTTATCCGTATCCGTATCTTCAAGCATCTTTAAATACTGATCCAGCCGATTTTCTTCAGATTTAAAACCGGCGTAATTCACTCCACCCGTTGTTATATATTTGCCGAGCAGGTCGGCCCAGACTTCATGATTCACCGTCGAAGCCCGGCTCGGTCCAGCCGGCCCAAAAATTCCGACCACAAGGGATATGGTTAAGATAAAAGCAAATCCAGAATAACGCTTATCCATTTTAATGATCCTTTCAACCTAGATGCATTTACGTAGATACCCGTTTAACGGTCGGGTTTATAGTGGTTGTCAAAAAAACGTTCCGATATTCAAACGTTTTTTTGACAACCACTTATGCCTCAATTCCGCCATTCGGAACATTAATATGAAAAGCGGTATAATTTTCAAACCTTGCCTTTGGTCGAATGACCATCGCGGAACTTACAAAAAAATAAGGGCCTGACACGCTTAGTCAAGAAAGCAACGGAACGCGCGATACAACAATCAGGCCGGTATCGAATTTTTAACGGCGTTGATTTCATTTGAAAAAGCCTTATGTTTGAAGAACTTATAGTTTACGTAATAAACCATAAAATCTTATCCGTTAACGAAGGGAGTCTAAAATGGAAGAGCGCAGCGCAGCCGTTACCCTGCATGGCAACCCGTTAACCCTTGTCGGTGCGGAGCTCAGCGTGGGGGATTCGGTTCCGGATGTAGAGGTTTTGGACAACGATTTGAATCCAGTCAAACTATCCTCATTTAAAGGCAAAATATGTGTCATTTCAGCGGTGCCGTCTCTGGATACACCCACCTGTGACATGGAAACCCGCCGATTTAATGAAACGGCCGGCGACCTGGGAGACGGTGTCGTCATTTTAACGGTCAGCACGGATCTTCCTTTTGCCCAGAAAAGGTGGTGCGGAGCCGCCGGTGTCGAAAATGTCGTTACCCTTTCAGATCACCGCGAGGCAGTGTTTGGAAGTGCTTTTGGCGTGTTAATTAAAGAACTGCGCCTGCTGGCAAGGTCGATTTTTGTGGTTGATCGCAACGGCAGCATTCAGTATATCCAGCATGTCAAGGAGCTGTCGGAAGAGCCGGATTATGATGCGGTCATCGAAGCCGTCCAAAAATTAGGTTAAGTGCCGGTGTGGTTGAGTCTCTCTTGCATTTCTTTAAAATTTGAAACGCTCAATTTCGTTTTTATCGATCGGATAACACAATGCGTAGTCGGAAATCCGAATCCGCCAGTATCGATAGCCCCGAAACATGGGTAGACAGCTATGGCGATTTCCTTTACCGATTTGCCCTCTCAAGAGTAAAAGATCCCTCGATTGCCGAAGACCTGGTTCAGGAGACTTTTCTGGCCGCCTTGCGCGCCCGTGAAAACTTCAAGGGTCGGTCCACCGGCAGAACCTGGCTGATTGCTATACTGAAACATAAAATTGTCGATCACATCCGAAAAAAAATCCGGGAACCGTCCACCGATAAGATTGAGACCCTGACGGACGTTTCGGACCCGGATTTTGATGAACGCGGTCAATGGCAAATCCGGCCGGGCAAGTGGGCTGTAAATCCGGGAAACCTTTATGAACAAAAAGAATTTTTGAATGTCCTTTATCGCTGTCTGGCAGAACTTCCCGAGCGCCTGGCCGAGGCGTTTGTCAAGCGCGAGATTAATGGCCTCAGTACAGATGAAGTATGTAAGGAGCTGGGGATAACCGCGACGAATAGCTGGGTCATGCTTTATCGGGCCCGGATGTCCCTGCGGCGCTGCCTCGAAAATAGATGGCTGAGCGCAGGATCGTAAAGGAGCAAATTTGTGCACTGGATGTATAGCTGTAAAGAAGTTTCTGAGATGGTGTCAGAATCGATGGATCGGGCATTGCCCTTCTATCAGCGCGCGTTGTTGCGCATGCACCTTCTGATTTGTAGATATTGCTCAAGGTGCAGAGAGCAATTTGAAACAATCAGAGCCGCCAGCCGCTATGAGGAGTTGCACGGCAAGGAGTTGGATGATTCCCAGGCGCTTTCCAAAGCCGGTAAAGAAAGGCTCAAAGAATTTTTAAAAAATCATTTGACCGGCACGCACTAAATGTGCTGCCGATGGGCTCTATCGGGGTTGTCAAAAAAACGTTGCGGTATTCCAACGTTTTTTTCTGCAACCCCTTATGCCGCACTTCCGTATTCCGAAACATTTTTATGGAAAACGGCACTAAATGCCTTTGTGTCAAACTTGCACTTGACAAAACAAGCAGCGCCTGCAATTTGTAAAATACGATGTCTGGATCGAGCGGCCGAGTATAAGAAAGAATCATTGATTTTTTCAATCTCCCGTCACCGGCGGGACGAAAACCGATTCACCGAAAAAGGCTTTGCACAGTGGCCGACACAGTTAATATTCGTTCAATCAAAGATCGGGGCGGCCGGCGATCCCTGCCGGACCGTCGCCAATTTACATCTTCCGAACATTTCCCGGAAAGACGCTTTCTACGCCACCGGCGCAGTGGTTTAGACCGAAGAAGCCTGCAAAGTTTAAAACTGCGTAAAAAAAGGGAGCGCCGCAAGGCATTCAGAGAAAAATACTCAAACTAGAAGCCAATTCTAAAAGGCGACCCTCCAGAGGGCTCCCTCTTTTTTGGTTGTAATACACAAAGCCCATTACGCTAACCATAACTCGGTTAGTGGAATGGGCAATTTTTTTCTATTCGTGTTCTTCGTGAGCTCCACTTTGAAGAGATTCGGGCAAATTTCCGTTTCCGCCAATGATACGCTCAATTTCCCGGGTAATGCTCAGACGATGAACCAGTTTTTCAAGGGCTTTTGCCGTCTTTTGCAAGCGCCTGGAAGTGGCGGTCATTTCCAGAAACTGCTGTTTTTCCTGATAGCTAAAACCATCGCATGCTGCGGCTAAAAAGGAAACCGATTTCGTATCCAGCTGGTCGCTGAATTCAACAGCGGCGTATTGATCGGTTATGGTATTTATTTGTTTGAGCAGCTGAATACATGTGTGCGCCATTTTTTGCGATGTTTCTGAATCTGCATTTTCTTCCGGATGATCATCAAAAAATTCGACTTTCGCCTCCAAATAGGGCTTTTCATCGAGCAGTTCCTTTATGCGAAAGCGGTTTTCGCCTTTGGTTACAATGTCCAAGCGGCCATCATCATAGCGTTTCAGTATTTTTATAATTCGAGCGGTACAACCCTTTGTTTCGAACTGTTTGCCGCTAAAATATACGATACCAAATACTTTGTCCTGAGCCAGGCACGCGTTGGTCATTTGTTTGTAACGGTCCTCAAAAATATGCAGTGGTAAAGACATCCGGGGCAATAAGACCAGCCCCAGCGGGAAAATGGGTATGACGGTTTCAGGATTCATACTCAAGCGCTCCGGGCATTGCTAGTACATTTTTTCTTTAAACTCAAAACGGCGAAACAATGATGAATTTAAGATCATTGAACCGCGTTCGCCCCAGTGGGTGATGTGCGATATGTAAGATCGCTTCCTGTTCTAAGGTAGGATCAATGGATCAACAGTCAACATTATACCGATAAAACTGTTTCTCCAGGATAGTTGGATCAGCAAAGAGCAAAATTCTGTGGGACAATAAATCGAAAGACGCGGGTTGCAACCCAAATGTTCGCCGCTTCAGAAAATTAAGGCAGAACCTCTGAAGGCTCTGCCTTATTTGTGGCCAGGGGGCAACCGTTTTGCTGAGGTGTGCTTTTATTCAGGCTTTGGTACGGAGCTGTCGGTGACGCATATATGGTTCAGTTTGCTGTTGATTATTAATCAGCTGTTCACTTTAACGGTCGGTCCTGTTCAGTTTTCATCCTGACCGGAGCCGCCCTGAATGAGGCGCAGTTTCCTGGTGCCCGCAGCGCTGTTGGTGGCCGCGTCGAATTCAATGCCGATACCGTAGCGATACAAAACCACAGCAGCCGAGATTTCTGTGGTCCATTTTACCGTGGCATAATAATGATCCGCTGCCAGAGCGTTTTGTGATTCTTCGATGTCGATTCGCACACAGGTGCCGGGTTCAAAAGCGGCATCTGATTCGAAATATATGCCCCCGCGGCTGTAGTTGTACATTCTGCCGCAAGCAAATGTTCCGCAATCACAATTTTTGATGACCAAAGGGGCTTCGTGGTCGAACCGTTTGCTGGCTCTTTGATCATTGACAGACATTGGCCCGTTGGATGTCTCCGGGTTGTGGGTTATAAAGATTATTTTTTCGGTTCTGGCCATGTGGTCACTTTTTCAATGATATTTTTAGATTTCTCGAAGCGCTGCGGTTTTTATTTTCGGAAAATATCGCGACGTTCGATACAAGTTCCGTCCCAGCTGCCGTTTTTACTTCTGCGACCGGGGGTTCTGCGTCGTGCCAGGGCGCTTCTGCGGTCAAAGCCTTTTCTGCGTTCGCGGCCGGATCTTCTCTCAATGCCCGTGTAGGGCTGATGATTTTGCCGTCTGTCATGTCCGGATCGTGTCCCACCTCTATCCTTTTTGCTACCCTCGTCCCCTTTTGTGCCCAAGGTCGTTTCTCCTCACCTTTGAATCTGCAAGTGCTAATATTTGGTTCGACCAAGACTGTAAACGCTCAATACCCCTGTTTAGCAATGTGAAGCAGCCAGCCTGAGCGATCCGAGCAGCAGAGTGGTTTCATCTGCAAATCGGGGTATTCCTTCAACGCAGTTATATGGAATAGCAAGCTTTGTGCCAACGAACATGCGCCAGGCAAGCCAGCCATTCTGGGCATTTAGCGCAAGGATTGCTTAAGATGTTGTCTTTGCGTGCTAGATCTTATGAAACGGATTCCTGATTAATGAGTACTTTATTTCACAGTCATGACGATCGGGGAGGAGACACGGCAGGCTTGAATTCGGCTTTGATTTGGTTTTTTGAGCTCTCTAATATCCAAAAAAATTGATATGAAATCCCGTTTTCGCGGGGTAATCCGCCACAAATATTGGCGGACTCTTGGGCGCCTGTCCGCCGCAGGCGGTTTAGATGCATTTTTAAGACGGGCTTTAAAGTCCTCTTTCCTTCTTGATCTGCCGATGCAGTTGCGCAAAGTCCTGTGGGGCCTGATTTTCAATACGGCGGCTGATGGATATAACGCTTGCCGGGCACTGAACGGCGCACACACCACAGCCGATGCACCAATCCGGATCCACCCGGGGTTTATCGTCAACCATTTTGACCGCATCCACCGGACAAATTTCAGCGCAAGCCCCGCAACCGATGCATTCGTCCAATTCGGTTTCGCGAATAAAATAGACCGCCATTAACTGGTCGCGCGGTATTTTGCGACGTCGAATAATGCCGACGTTCCAGCAATAGTGCCCGCAGCAATTACATGTATGTTTTATTTGCCCCTGGGCATTGTCCACCATATGAACCAGCCCCTCTTTTTCGCTGTTTTCCATTATCTGATGCGCTTCATCCTTTGAAATTTCGCGGGCCAGGCCTTTATTAATGACAAATTCTGCCATCTCGTCATACTTGACACACACTTCAAGGCTATGGGGGCAATCAGTGCGACCCAGTATCTTTGCCGACATTCGACATGGACAATGGGCCACGGCAATTTTGGTGGCCGCCTCAACGATGGGGCCGATCTGTTCATTCGGCATGACGCCCTGCATGGGGATCTCGATGCTCGTGCTGGCAGGACTGTATTTGAATGATTTGGTGCGTACGCCACCGTAAATCTTGTGGGTGGTTGGAACCGTAAAATATTTTAGCACCAGTTTGGCCATGCGTTTGCTGGTATCATCCTGTTTTCCTTTCCAGAAAAACGTCTGGGGCAACCCGTAACCCACTTGCAGCAGGGCATAACCGATGGACCCATCTTCAACCGGTGCCGTAAACAGCATATTGCGATCGGCCATTGATTCCAATGCTTCAGCAACCTCTGATACGGGAAGATCCGCTCGCGCAGAGATATCTTTCAGGCTGACGACCTGCAACGGATCAAGATCATTGGGTATGGCCAGCGCCACTTGAGCTTCAGTTGGGCTAAACATTTCCTTAAGCAGATCAAGGAGTTCGTCGGTGTACGGGTAGCCCATGATAAGGCATTCCAGGTGTTTGGCCAAACGCTTATATAGATCTTGCATGATCATTACTCCTTTTAAGGCGACTGCAGGGCTAAATCCTCATTTCTTTAACACATCCATAATAAAACCCGCAATTTGATCGGCCCCGTTGGGTCTGTGGGCCCGGGCGCGCGGCATCTGTAAAAGTTTCTCGAGACTGTTGGTGAACGTTCCATTCTCAAATTCAGATTCCTCAATGGCCATTCCACTCATATGCTTTTCCACAAAATCAACCAGTGGTTTCGATTCACGAAAATCGGGCCGGGCGACGTAACCGAATGGCACGCCCGCCTGATAAATTTCCGCGATGGTGCTGTAGCCGATTTTGCCAAGGACCGCATCAGCGGCATTGATCAAATCGGGATGAAAATACGCTGAGTTTTCCGGCAACAGTATAAGATTGTCTCGAATGGATTCAGAATCGGCGGCACCCGGTAAGATAAAATGGATGTCGGTCTCAAGTTTAAGTTTATCGATAAAGCCATAGTTTTTGGGGACACCCCCGGCGGTGATCATGACGACCTTGCGGCTATTCAGCAATCCCAGTTTGCGCCGGGTTTTGCCTGCAGAAATTTGGATTTTTCGACTGGCCGGGGTTGCCGATAAATGCGTTGCGCCGAATTTGCAAACCGGTTGGGTTTGTACGTGGAAGGTGGCTTCGGCAAAGATAGCGCGCAAATACCCGTTGAATTCATTCAGCCCATCGTCGCTGTATCCTTGATAGAGCCAGTCCCAGGTAAAATTTTCGATCAAAATTGAAGGCACGCCTATCTTCTGGGCAATTTGGATTCCCATCGGAGCAATATCGCAAATCACCAGTTCACAATTCTGCTGGCGCAAATTTTCAGCCAGCCCATTAATTTGTACCTGATCGAAAGGCAAAAACTTTTTCAGCTGTTTAACAGTTGCCGGCAAATCCGGCTGAAAGGGCGTTTTCTGAATCAGACCGATATCAGTTAGCAGGAAATGATAATTGAAGGCAAAAGAATTGGAATTAGCGAAAAACCAGTCCGGCACGGTGGTAAATACGTCAAATTGAATTGAGGGTTCTATTGCCGCCAACGCCTCCATGACACTGGCTGCGCGTGCAGCATGACCAAATCCGTGAGGTGATATAAAAAAAGCAATGCGTCTGGCAGATGCCGCCAGCTGAGATCGAGCCGTCATGAGATTACCGTAGTATGGCAGACGGGATGGGGGCTTATCCGTTTCGAATGATGTTAAAAATAAGCGTAGAACCAGATGAAAGCTTAAAATTCACAATCGCCGGCACACCCTTACTTGATCACAAAGTGAGCCCGCCTGTTTTTAGCCCAGGCCTCCTCGGACGAATCGGGATCGATCGGTTGCTCTTCGCCATAGCTGATCGTGGCTAGCCTGGCATCATCAATGCCCAGGTCTGTCAGGAAAGCTTTAGCAGTGTAAGCGCGCCTGTCGCCGAGTGCCAGGTTATACTCGTTGGTGCCGCGTTCATCACAGTGCCCTTCAATTGTAACCCGTGCGCCGGGATTATCTCTGAGCCATTCAAATTTTGCGCGCAAAATTTCCTGAGCCTCGACCGATAAGCTGGCGCTGTCAAATTCGAAGAAGACATCCTCATTTTCGAACATTTCTCTGGTGCTTTGCATTCGTTCGCTTTCAGCTTTGAGCTCTCCCTCTCTCAGGGATTCCTCCTTTATGGCAGCCTGCCGTTCGAGTTCCCTTCGTCTGGCTTCCTCCTCGGCTTGTCTGCGGGCTTCTTCCTCTGACATTGTGGTTTCAGTTTTTAATTCTTTTTTGGCGCACGAAGGTGCTAAAAACGCCACAAAGATGACCAGAAAGAAGATCAAAAATGCCCAATTTTTGTGATTCATTCTTTCCTCCTTTAGATACGGGTTAACTGCGGTAGCTTCTTAGGGGTCCAGATCCAATCACCAAATTTGCACCGTTTCACATCTACAATCAACTTAACAGTTTGTCATTAACGGTGCACTCAGCTTCTCATTAATTTTCATGCAGGATTCAGAAAGAAAAACGTTTAGGTATTGTCCGTTTTTTGACAACCATTACATATCCCAAAGCGCACAGATTGTCAAAAAATAGGCACATAAACATCCATCCGGCGAACCCGGCGGATTTAATTGTAATTTTACCATAATAACACCGATTACATCTGATGCAAGCAGGCCCGGAAAGGGATAAAGGCACAAAAAAATGGCGACTCATGGGGATATGAGTCGCCAGATGAGGAGGACATAGAGGTATGCTTTAGAAGCATAGATCTGTGGGGTAGCTTTTATTTACACTACTACATTGTGGCATGTCAAGCTTTTTTTTATTTTTTTTTATTTTATTCATATTTCATGAAAATGGTCATTGAAGCGGTGATAGCCATGGTTTGCAATTTAATGCAATTCACACTTAAAAATTTGCTCCCTAAATGAATCAAAATGTTGTATATGTCTTCATTCCTCACTGCGAACTGAAGGCTTAATCTGAGAATACGTTCCATAAGCCTCGTGTTTGATGTCTGGACCGATCTGCCAAATGCGATCCTTTTACGGAAATATTGCGCTATTCCAAAAACGATCTGTGGGGCTTGGGTTTGGATTAGACAGCAGGCAGCTTAATGATTATTATAAAATGCTAAAATGAAAACACTTCAAAAAGAAAGAACACCCCTTTACATCTCTGATGCCAAGACCTGTGCGCGCCAAATGCTCAGGGAGTCACTGAACCAGGTTTTAGCCGGCACATTTCAAATACCTTCCTATGACGAAATGGTTTCCATTCTGAAACGTGATTTTGAACATTCTTTTGATGAATTTATGACCCGTCGCAAGATCGTAAAATCACATCTGACCTGGAGCAAAGAGCAAATCGATGATGAATTGGAGCGGCAAAAGAGGCGCTATGAAAACGAGCTGCGGTTGAATTTAAGAGTCGCCGCGCTGGACACCATCGAGGAAATCGAAAATTTGGTAAAAAGCTTGAACGAAGCGATCACCAAGTGGAAAATCGAAAACCTTTAGTTTTTTCTGCGGCTCTTGGAGTTTTTTGTATGGCGAAAATTGACCGAATGACCTGACGCCCTAAGATCACCAGGATGATAATCAGAAATGTGACCATAAAATTCCTAAAAGATGCTTGTTGATTAACTGTCGAAATGAAGCAAATGCCAGCAACACTGCGGCTTCCATTCCCTCCACTGCTCCCAACGTTTTCAGCGCTTACCAAGTCCTTACAGCCACAACCACCTCCGGTTTCTCCGTCTATCAGAGTCATATCTGGAGCTGGCCCCTGGTAGGTTCTAAAGTATATCTCATTATTTCCAATCCTATAATCACTCCACACGATGTGGGCGTTAGCGTCATCGTTTACGTCCAGGTAGGGTATTGTCCAATCGGTGGTGGAGCCTGCAGTCCCATTCGTCGTCAATCCAGTGTTGCTCACAAGTGTATTCCCATTATTATCTACCACCATATAGTGGATATCAGGACCTGAGGACTCTTCCCAGGCTATGTGGATCTGTTGGCCATAGGCACCAGAGGCTATTGCAGGGTATCGTGATTTCACTCCATCATCCGGTGTCAGTGCAGTCACTGCATGCGTGGTTATCGCTGCCGCATCGGCCGCATCACCATTTTGGTCATCCAGACCGGGGTCAATCTGAATATAATAGATTTCATATTCCAGCCCCCGCAGGTCTTGAAAAACGATGTGTACGTTGTTCAGGTAATCAACTTCAATACCGCTCCAATTAGAATATTTGTTGTCGTCGAGTGTCAGCTGGGTAGCATCAATCAATACGCCCCCGCAGTTGTCCAGCATCATGTAATAGACTTCATCGAAGCCTGTGTCACGATAATCGGACCAGGTGATATGGAGATTGCAGTCGGAGTCGACAGCGATATCCGGCAGGGCTTTCCACTGAGCAGCTGCTCTTATCACCTTTTTACCAATCAACA
>CAJHYI010000102.1_pt1 | contig 20772 bp, 12 predicted proteins | sample 9198771 | NCBI WGS metagenome assembly CAJHYI01 (sample SAMEA7708367, study PRJEB35096) | sediment metagenome | biome: marine neritic benthic zone biome [ENVO:01000025]; feature: sediment [ENVO:00002007]; material: shallow marine sediment [ENVO:03000034] sea grass bed [ENVO_01000059] ...
GTGGTTACGCGTTTGACGCTTCAGCGTTCTTAATTCAATGCCTCGCGCAAAACAATTTCACAGCGTTGATGGGTTCCATCTTTTTGAAATTATAAGGAAATTTATTTGAAAATACGGCAGGGGTCAATATTAATAGATTATCAGCATATTAGCAGTAAAAACCTACTATTCGCTTTTCGGGAGAGACTGAAGGTAGGATGTTAGATTTATGTCCTTGTTTACCAAGCTAAGTTTCTTTCTGATATTGTTTCTATGAAACGATATTGCATGTAGCGATAAATTCATTAATGTTCCGATTTCTTTGCTTGTTTTTTCCTTTTTAATAAGATCGGCAATTTGAATTTCTTTGGGGGTAAGCTTCAACAATTTGGAAGAAAGTCTCTCTGCAAAAGGAGAAATGAGATCCAAAAGGTTGGATTTGATTATGCTTAAGTATTCTCGATTGCCGGCATCTATTCGGCTGCTCTCCATTTTTTCAATGTAGGGCATAATTAGCTTCGCTACGTTTGCAAGCATATCTTCTTCTATGTTTTTCTTTTCTTCGTCCCGATGCGCAAGCAAAACCTTTAAAGCAGTATTCGTTTTTGCAAGATGCTCAGCCTGATTCTCTAGCTCTTTTTCTTTTTCCAATAACACCTCCTCAGCAAGCTTTCTCTCAGTAATATCCGTCATAGAAGTTCGAAGCTGGTTGAATTTACCTTCACGATCTCGAACGCCAATCGTTTCCAATTGGGAGAAGAATGGCGTGCCATTGTCGTTCACAAATTTCAATTCACAAATTTGCCTGGTATTTGTTTCAATAACGCGTTTACGATGAAAATAGAAGCTGTCCTGAAAATCCGGTGAAATAAATCTTGAAAATTTCGTTTTGATTAAATTGCCTCGCTCTACGCCGAGCAGACCGGCACCTGCAAGATTGACTTTCCGAATCAGCCCCTTTTCATCTATGACGAAATATCCAACCGGGGCAAAATCAAAGAGATCTTGATACCGGTTGCGTGATTCTTCCAGCTCCATTTGTGCCTTGCGAAGCTCTTCATTCTGCATTTCCAATTCAACTTGATGAACATGCAGTTCATAAATTAATTCGGGGATATCACCTGTGGGAGTATTATCAATATCTTTTATTCTTGCGGTCAATGATTTTTCTGCTCGCCCGCGTAATTTTTTAAAATTTGTTCGCGTGCTTTGAACTTTTTTCATTTTTTAACCTGTACGGTAACAAATTAGAACTTGGTGCATGTCACGGTTGAGCTTTCAATTGAACCATTTTGGAAAGGGCGAATGGTGAAATAAGTGGATGGATCGATTAAAAATTAAGATATGGCTCAGGCGGTTAGGTGTCAATATTAGAAAGGACCCCGGGCCGCAAGTGAAGCCCGGGGTCTGGAATCAGACATTCGATCCGATAATCATCATCGTTGAGAATCAGATTCCTAAACTTTTTATGGTTTCATACGTTAATCCTCCTGTCGCCAAACCCTTGTCGCGCTGATAGGCCTTGATTGCGCCATGGGTCTGCATGCCGAGAACGCCGTCAATCGGCCCTGGATCAAACCCGGAATTGGCCAGGGCATTCTGAATCCTGGCAATTATTTCAGGCGTTACATTGGTTTCACACAGAACTCTTTTCCACTCCAAATGGCCCTCGCTAACCTGTGCCGTTTTGGTTAAAGTCTGGTATTCAGCAGGAATCGGTATGCGTCGTTCCTGGGGCTCAGAAACCAATTTTCGGACTTTGACGGTCTTATAAGTAGCTGGAATCTCAATCTTCCGCGTTGAGGCCGGATTTGCCATGACCTGGCGCTTCACGGTTTTGTATTTAGCCGGAACTTCCACCAGGCACATGATTTCACCGGTGGTGTTGTCGATCTTCTCAATAAGACCGCGCCCCTTTTTCCAGAAGGTATGCGCCGGCTTAACCAGCACCTTTTCACTAACCCATTTATATTCGGCCGGAACCTGCTCCACTCTGCTGGATGCTTCCTCCACAAGAACCCTTTCTTCTACCCACTCGTACCGGGCCGGGATGACTTCAATTCGTTCAGAAGCCTCTTTTGCCATGACCCGTTCCGTATCCGTTCTGAAAGTTGGCGGAATAAAAACTCTTGCAAAGCATTCACCCGATTTCGCTCCGGGTGGCAACAATGCCGTTTCAGACGAAGAATCAGATGGTTGCATTGATCTTTCCTCTGCAATTTTAGCCCGCATCTCAGCGTCAAGTTTAGCCTTTTCTTTTTGATTGAGTTGTCCCATATACTGCTCGATAGCTGCGTCCCTGTCTTTGAGACTTGATTCGAGCATCGTTATCTCCTTGTCTTTTTGCGTCACTTGACTTTCTAACTGCTTCATCCTTGAAGCTTCCATGTTGGCGCAGCCAAAGAACGCAAAAGTGACGACCAATACCAATAAAATAAATAATTTTGTAAAGTTTTTTTTCATTTCTAATTCCCTTCGTGTATTAGAAAATTTTCCCGCGGAATGTGTATTCCGCCGTTAAATTCAATTAAAACACTCTATTCAGTTGTAAAACTTTTCACGCCTCCTTTCCCTGTTGCTCCCACCAAATAGAATGTCGAATGGCGCATCCTTATCAACCTCATATATCCTAAATGCGCACCGTGATAAGGTCGGTACATCAGAGAACAGACAGTCAATTTGCGAACCTTCTTTGCTGTTAAACATCCAATCTGACATTGCTTTCTCTTTCAGCAGCAAGCCGCCTGGCTCCAGAACAATGCCGCTATAGCATTCGAGTTTTTATAGGTCTGAAATTTCGAAGCAGCGCTAAAGTCAAAACCTGAGGTCATCAATGGCCTTTTTCAATTTTAAAGAATGCCAGGGCGCCATCTAATTTATTTACCATTCCATCTCTCTCAGCCTCAGTTAAATCGAAAAAGATCGCCGGATCCTGGAGAAAATCGTTGACAAAAGCGGTCAGGTCTCGGATATCTTTGACCCCTTTGCTTTCAAAATATTTATAAAATTCATTCATCATAAATCCCTTTCTGTTGGCGACCAACGTCTGAAGCTTTCAAAGCAAAATCGGCCACCCGGCTCAAAGAATATGTGTCTCGCATATTCTGCGGAAATGATGGCCGTATATGGCAAGGGTGATGGCCAGGGGAAGCAGCCTGGGTTTGCGCACCAGCGTCCAGGTCATCAAATACCAGTAATGGAAACGCTCCTTGCCCAAAATTCCCAGGCGAATGCCGGAACGAAAAAATGCAAAAAATCGTTGAACGTCAATCGGTGTTTCCACCTCGGGATTGCCAAATTCTTTGAGAAACACTTTTACACGCCGATAATAATTCCTGGGGGAATAGATATGTCCCATGATGTGCCGGTAGCCGTGCATGAGCTGATCGAGCCCCATTTTGGGCTCGATGTTGGTTGTGCCGTCCACATTATCGCCTGAGATCGTTTTGCCCAGCAAGCGGTTGTCTTTCTTGAGACGCTCAAACAGCCTTGTTCCCGGTGGTGCCTGCAGCAGGCCCACCATTGCGGTCACAATGCCGCTTTTTTGGATAAAATCGATAAGCTGCTGGAAAGTTGACGCGGTATCGCTGTCAAAGCCGACAATAAAGCCGCCCTGAACCTGTAAACCGGCGCGCTGCATAATCTTTACATCATTGATGAGGTTGCGGTTTTTGTTTTGAACCTTTTGACACTCGGTCAGGCTGGCATCATTGGGCGATTCGATGCCAATGAAAACCGAGTCGAAGCCCGCCTTGACCATCAGGTCTATAAGGTCGGCATCGTCGGCCAGGTTTATCGAAGCTTCTGTGAAAAATACACAGCCCATCTTGTCTTTGCGCCATTGGATCAACGCCGGCAGCAGTCGCGTTTTTAAATAGCGTTTGTTTCCGATAAAATTGTCGTCCACAAAAAAGATATTACTGCGCCAACCCGCATCATACAGACGATCCAATTCCACGATCACCTGTTGTGCGGACTTCAGGCGAGGCCTGTGACCGAAGAGAACCGTCACGTTACAAAAATCGCAGTTGAAGGGACACCCCCGGGAGAACTGAATGCTCAGGGAGGCATATTTTTTCATATCGATGAGATCCCAGTCCGGAGACGGGGTGTGATGCAGATCGCAGAACCCCGACGCCCGGTAAACCTTTTGCAGACGACCGTTTTGCAGGTCCTCGAGAAAAGACGGCAACGTCAGTTCGGCCTCGTCTAGCACAAGGTGATCCACCGCCGCAAAGGCATCGGGCTCTGCCGTAAAAAGAGGCCCTCCCGCAACGACTTTCAAGCCCGTTGCCTTGCAGCGGGCAATTATGTGTCTGGCTGAGTCCCGTTGAACGGCCATTGCTCCGATGAAAGCCAGGTCTGCCCATGCAAGATCATCATCGGTGAGGCTGTTTACGTTAACGTCCACAAGGCGTCTGTTAAATTCATCCGGCAGCATGGCCGCCACGGTGAGCAAGCCCAGCGGCGGGTATGCTGCTTTCTTGCGAATGAATTTTAAAGCGTAGGTGAAAGACCAGAACGTGTCCGGAAACTTTGGGTAAATGAGAAGAACATTCATATCGTAAGGTTTCCTAAGCGTCTATTAATTTTCAGGGTGCAACAATCCTCGGAGCGTTTCATCCATCTCCGTTAGAGTAAAAGGCTTAAAAAGGGCCTGATCCACAGCCGTTTCTCTAATTTTGGATAGAATAGCCTCTTTCTCATCGCCCGTCATAAGCACTACCTGAGTGGCGGGAGATTCTTCTTTGATGTAAAAGGCCAGGTTGATACCGTTCATGCCAGGCATGCTAAAGTCAGTTAGAACCAGATCAAAACTGTTTTTAAGAAAAAGAGCCAATCCACTCTCGGCGCTATCAGCTGATGACACGTCATAGCCGAGCCGGCAAAGCATTTTTGAAACAATGCTTCGAATGGTATTATCATCATCAACGACTAATATTTTTTCGCCGCCGGTATTCATTTTCAAATCCTTTCATCATAAAAGATATTCTCCCCCGAGGGAGAGACGTTCGTGTTTTTGCCCATGTGTGCGAATATGGATTTTTTAGGTGTTGTGAGAACTATTCTTTGGAAGAGAGCTGCATTGCCTCCCTGTTAATTAAGATATAAGTGCAGGAAGCGCTTTATGTCAGCGTTGAGCTTTTTAGCTCGGACGGAGTTTAGCAGTTTAGCTGAACGGACATGTTGAAGAAGCATGCGCTTCAAGTTTAGTCATATATCGCTTTGAATATCTTAATGCCGATTCCATACAAATGGGAATCGACATCACCTGCCAATTCTTCACAGCGTTGGACTTCACCTAAATAAATTTTAGGCGCGGATTTATATGGCAGATCGCAAAATCTGACGGTGACCGGTGTGCCCGGCTTCATGGAACAGTCTGACCCGCAGTACATACCATCCCCGCTGAAGTTATACATCGTGGCGTAATGCGCATTTCCGGTATCCCGCGTTTCAATCATCGCGACAGCTTTATGCTCTACACGCGGACTCGTTCTGTATTCGGGTTGGGTCTTCATTCAGCATCCTCCATATTCTTCTATAAATTCGTCTCCTATACGCGGGCAAATGGCTAAAGGGTATAGGTGATGTCAATTTTTAATCTATAATTTCAAGCTCCAGGCTGTCGACCAGGGTCTTTGCAATAAGTGCCCTGAAATCTTGCATGGCGTCAGCTCCTTCCAAAAGCACAATTATACTAATTATAATAAATTAATTTGACAAGATGAGATTATTATGGGTAAAATATGGGTAAAAAACCAATATTATGAAAGGGACGAAAGGAAGGTGGAGAGGTTGATGCGTTTATTTTTAATACCCATTTTTTTTCTGATGTTGTGCCGATGAAAATCAATGGTACTGGTTGCCAGATTCATCGTATCGGCAATTTGCTTGGTGGTATTGCCCCGTTTGATCAAATTGATGACCTGCATTTCCGTAGGGGAAAGCCTAAAATACTTATCAGATATATTGCGTACAAATGGGGCAGTGATCTCGTGTAAATTCGATTCGATAAGGTCTACGTAAGCCTTTTCTTTGGTTCCCAATTTTCTTCTATTTTTTAGTTTTTCCAAATACGGCGCAAGCAGCAGCTTCGTGTTTAGTAAAACCTTTTCTTCAAGTTCAATTTTATCTGCCTCTCTTTGTTGCAGCAAAACCTTCAGGGCGGTATTGGCTTCCGAAAGACGGGCCGCCTCAACCTTCAAATCGCGACCTTTGATTCGCAGGGCCTTCTCTGCATTTTTCCGATTGCCGATCTCAATTTTTAGTTGTGTGTTGAGGTTTTTCAGTTCAGCGGTTCGCTCCTCCACGCGCTTCTCCAAATAATCATGAGCCTTTTGTAATGTCTTTTCAATATCAATCCGATCGGAAATATCAATGAAAGTAAAGGCCACTTGACCCTCCTGGGTCTTAAATCCGGAAACAAAGAAATATTTATCAAGTCCACGATGATAGTTTTCAATCTCAATTGGATGGCCGGTTAGAGCGACCTTTTCAAAACTCTGATACCAGTACTCCTCAGTTTCGGGAAAGATTTCCCTTATTGTTTTTCCGATGACCTGATTTCTTTTTTTACCCGTAACCTGTTCAAAGGCCGGATTAACTTCGACGTAGCGGTAATCATGAGGCTTGCCGCTTTTATTAAAAATAACTTCAGTTAGTGCGGATGCGCTGACCATTTGATTGAACATCAGCCTTAATTTTTCTTCACTCGCACGCACCCGTTCATTTGCACGCATGCCTTCTGAAATATCGGTAAGCGCCGTTCGGATGATATTTAAATTTTTGGTTTTATCCTTAACAGCCACACTCTCCAGCTTGGCATAAAATGGTGTGCCATCCTGTTTTTTTAGTTTCAGATCACATGTTTGGTGTGTTTCGGTTTTAAAAAGCTGCTGACAGTGGAAATAAAAATCATCCTGAAAATCCGGCAGGACGAAAGATGAGAGTTTCATTTTAACTAATTCATTTCTTTGGACACCCAGCAGAGCGGCCCCCGTTAGATTAACTTCTTTAATCTGCGCCGTTTCATCAAATGTAAAATAGCCAACCGGAGCAAAATCATAGAGATCATAGAATTTGTCCCGCGATTCGGCCAGTTCCACCTGCACCCGGCGCAGCTCTTCATTTTGGATTTCCAGTTCAATCTGATGCACTTCCAGTTCATGAATCAGCTTTTGAATGTCGTTGCGGCTCATCCCTGAAACATCATGTGCTTTATCGCTCAGCTGTTCTTCTGCCTGCTCGCGCAAGCGCACCAAATCTTGAGACTTATTTTTTTTCTCATTCATAATCTGGCCCTGATGATTTTAAACATGCCCTAACATTAAAATGGAGATCAGGGGACGTCAGCATTTTTTAGCAGTTGCTTGATTTCACTGATATCCCGTTCAGTCGTTGCAATCTCAAGCGGTGTGCCGCTTTCATTTTTCAAAGTCGTTGCCGTCAGCCACACATTCACTACTTTGCCATTTTTGCACAGGCGCTGGGTTTCAAATGATTTCAAGATTTTGCCTTTTTCCAGATTTTTGGTAAATTCTTCTGTCTCTTTCACTTTGTTTTTCGGTATCAACTGCCGGATATTCATTTTCAAGGCCTCGGCTTCACTCCATCCGTACATCTGCACGGCCCCCTGGTTCCAGGCCAGGACATTGCCGTTAAAGTCCTGCACCGTGATCGCATCATTTGCGTCCCGGACCACCGTCGCAAGTCGGTTCAATTGTTTTGTACCTTTAAGGTGTCCGATATCGATGAAGGTAATGACAACGCCGTCTATCACGTTTTCCACGGTTCGATAGGGCATCATTCGCATAGAATACCAGTTTCCTTTTTTATCCTGCAGCTCAACCTCTTGCCGGGTTAGGGTCTCGAGCACCTCGCCGGCGCTTTCAGCGATATTATCCAATGAAATATTTGAGGTGATATCGCCGATGGGGCGGCCGATATCGCTCTGAATCAAATTGAATAGTTTGGTTATGGGCGGAGTAAACCGTTTGACACATAGATCGATGTCTAAAAAGATGGTTCCGATATTGGTACTGGCCAGCAGGTTGCTGATGTCATTGTTGGTCTTTGACAGCTCTTCGACCTTTTTTTGCAGCTCGGCGTTTACGGTTACCAGTTCCTCATTGGTCGATTGCAACTCCTCTTTGGAAGTTTCCAGTTCTTCATTGGTACTTTGCAATTCCTCATTGACCGACTGCAGTTCTTCATTGGTCGATTTGAGTTCTTCATTGGAAGTTTCCAGTTCTTCATTGGTCGTTTGCAGATATTCCTTTGTGGATTGCAGTTCCGTTTCAAGACTCACCACGTATGGGTCGACGATATTTTTCTTTGCCGTTTTTTTCTTTTGTGCGGACTCAGGTATGGTTTTGTCCTCGAACATGACCAGCATAAAACCCTGCGTGAAGCCGGATTCTGTCAGCGGCCTGACCACCAGATCAACGGCTCGATAGCTATTGTTATGTTTAATTTTCAGCCCCTGACTAACAATCGTCTTTTTCTGTTTGACCGCGTTATGCAGCGCGGTACTCAGTTTGTACCTGAGCCCCTCGCGCGCCATCTTGACGATATTAAAGCTGGCCTTGCCGGTGGGAGCGGCCAGGTATTTGTCGGTTTGACCGATAAAATGCAAAATTTCGTATTGTTCATTAATCAAGACACAGGGAGGGGCATAGTTATCGAGAATGATCCTTTCGGCCAGATTGTGAATGTCGGCTACGGTCGGTGTGCGCCTCTCCTCGAGACCTTGCGGTGTGGGCAGTACATCATAAAAAGGGGTTCGGGGATAATCGACCATTCGATCAGCAACATATTCTTTGTGTTTAAAGATTTTCCACTTCGCGCTGGCGGCTGAATAAAGGTGTGAAAATTCTCCGATACTTTCTGAGGTGCCCAGAAATAAAATTCCGTTTGGCGCTAAGGTGTAATGAAAAAGCGGCAAAATCTTTTTTTGCAGCACCGGTTCCATATAAATCAGTAAATTTCGGCAACTGACCAGGTCCAATCTGGAAAAAGGTGGATCTTTGATGAGGTTCTGGTTGGCAAAGACGACCATTTCCCGAATCTGCTTCTTGACTCTGTAAGTATTTTCATCTTTGACGAAAAAGCGGTTCAATCGCGCCGCTGATACATCCGCAGCGATACTATCCGGATATACCGCCATGCGGGCAACATCGAGGGCTTCATTGTCGATGTCGCTGGCAAAAATTTGAATATTGATTAGTTTTTTCAGTTTATCCATCTCTTCGGCAAACAGCATGGCGATGGAATAGGCCTCTTCTCCCGTGGCACAACCGGCAACCCAGATACGCATCGGGGTTTCCGGTTGCTTATTTTTTATCAGCTCGGGGATAACTTTTGTTTTAAGGAACTCAAAGGCGTCAGCGTCTCTGAAAAAACTGGTTACACCGATGAGCAGGTCTTTAAAAAGGATCTCTATTTCAGCAGAGGTTTTTTTAAGATAGTTTGCATATTTTTCGATTTTATCTAACTGGTGGACGGCCATCCGCCGTTCAATCCTGCGGCGAATGGTCGTCTGTTTATATTTTGAAAAATCATGCCCTGTGCTGGTGCGAATCAAAACAAGAATTTTTTGGACATAATTCCGAAACTGTTGCCGGGCGGTTTCGATTCTCTCGGGTCTTTCAATGTAGGGGTGCTGCACGTATCTAACCAATTCTGCGGGAATCTTTTCCACCGGAAATATAAAGTCGACCAGGCCGGTGGCAATGGCGCTGCTTGGCATCCCTGCATACTTGGCCGAATCAGGATCCTGAACCATGGCCATGCCGCCTTCGCCCTTGACCGCTTTTAAACCCAGGGTGCCGTCCGTTGCGGTGCCGGACAAAATTATGCAGATTGCTTTTTCCCTCTGATCTTCCGAGAGTGATCTGAAAAAACAATCAATCGGCAAATTGACGCCATGCGTTTGGGTTGGTTCGGTTAAGTGGAGCCTGCGGTTTACGATGGTGACATTCTTATCAGCTGGATTAAGATACACTTTATTGGATTTTATCTCCTGATTGTCCTTTATAGGCAGGACCTTCATGGGTGTATATTTCATCAAGATATCCGCCATGATACTTTTGTGTCTCGGGCTCAAATGCTGGATTATCACAAACGCCATGTTGGTCTCGGGCGGCACGTTGGAAAAAAACAATTCAAGCGCCTCCAGGCCCCCGGCGGATGCACCGATACCGACGATGGGAAAATCTAGATTTACTTTTCGTGGTTTTGGGGCACTTTTTCTGGGTGAAGCCGAAGCGGCTTTAGTGGAAGTGGCGCTTTTTGGGGGGCGTGATATTTTTGGGGCTACTCGTTTTTTTATTTGTTTCGACCTGGTTTCCTTTTTTTTAGCCGGCATGGTGATACCCTCCAGTCACCGTTTGGTTGATTAAGTTTCGGTTTTGCCGTAAAACTTGACTGTTGGCTTAACACACTCTATGGCCATATCATTGATTATTCAAGTAGTGTTGCCTGGCTGACATTTAACTTTCATTTGGCCAAAACCTCAAAATATGATCCGCTGGCTGTCAGGATTTTTATCGTCCGCGCAAATACAAAAGGGCCGATACACGAGTTCAGACTTACACCTGTGTTTAGGCCCTCATAGCTGCCATAAGGTTTTCTCCAAAACTTTAACTATGTCTCAGCCATATCATTATTCTGATACATTCCATATAGATTAAAATTGATGAATTATCAAACCTCTATTCGATATTTATCCCTGCGCGCTTAACAGGCGGTCTATTTTACGTGGTTATCTGGAAAGTTCCAGTAGTTTACGTCCGATAATGATCTCACCACGAAGATCACGAAGATCACTAAGGCAGGATGAATAAATTGGCACCCCCTCTTCGTGCCCTTCGTGGTTGAAAGAGACTAACTTGGGCTTTCTGCATAACCGTATTATATTATCAGACGTCTCTTTTGAAGCTGGCAATGATCTTGTCAATATCGGTTTGTTTTAATTGATCGAATTCTAATGTAGCAATGGATATTTCCAGATCATGATCAGCATCCGCAAATAAATATAACCTGATTCTTTTACTCCGGCCGGGATCTCCGATTTGAAATCCTTTACAATTTGGGGTTTGAAAAGCGTAAATTCGCGTGGCAAATTCATTTCCGAATGAAATATACATAATTTTGTTCAGCAGAAAACAATAGAGCGGCAAAAATTCATTATAGGGTTTAAAAATAAAAAAATCCTCTGAGCTTGCATTGAAAGAAGCCATTGTAAATTCAAACTTATTTGAAAATTTTTCTAAAAAATTCTTTAGGCGTTTACTGTCTTTGGGACCGAATCGGTTCCGAAAATCTGAGTATAAATTTAAATTGAGCTTTGGATTTGAAATGCTCACGACACAATTTGGGCTAAAAATCAGGTTTAGTGCACTTTCATCTTCCTTTTTGCCTATTATTTCTTGCCATGGCACCTGGATCGAGTAGCCGAAAGCCGTTACTTTCCTGCCTTTAGGATCGAAATTTTCAAGTATTTCCTTCGCTGTAGGTTTGGTTTTAAGTGCTTGTCTTTGATCAGTATCAAAGAAGGTATAAAATAAGTATGCGTTGGGCCCATAAGATATAGTCAGGGCAACCGCGAGTAATGTGAATATGGCGAATCCGATAAGGATTGCCATTAGTATGTGCTTATTTTTCATGCCAAACCGATGACGTAATTTTATCGCCTGATCGTTTTGTGAATCCATTTTAAGCGCCTAACAATATTGTACCCCTGTTCCATATCCGTAAAAGGAATTGTCATCTATCCCCTTGCTCCACACAACTTGAGCTCGGCAGGCGTCTTTGATTAAGATGGGAGATGGGTTATCGAATTTAATATTAATAATTTCTCCGGGTTGAAAGCCGGTCAGCGAGACAAAATATATTCCGTTTCTGCTTTCGTTGTGCATTAATCCAAAAAAGATATTTCCGACGGGTTCCTCTTCAATAATGATTATGGATAAACGATTCAGACGTTCACTTTTTCTCAATTCTATTTGCGCGTCCATTTGTACCTCCTCCTTGTTGCTCAGAATATTAAAATAACTTAAGCCAAGCGGAAAAGTTCAGGGTTCGAGAAAGAGGATCAGGTATCTCCAGTTGATATTTATAGTGGTTGTCAAAAAAACGTTCCGATTGCGGGATGTTTTTTTGCTACAACACTTATGCCGCCATCCCTTTTTTCGGAACATAATTATGACAAGCGGTATAGCTGAGGTAAAGATCAACGTCTCGCGAATTTCTTAACCTTAGCGTTTCCGGGAGTTCACAGCATTAACACATTGTTTTTTCAGAATTCTATCAAAAAACAGCGACATCGCAAGATTGGATTATTATGGGCATTATATGGGGTAAAAACCCATATAAAGAAGAGGCGCGTAGGCTCTGAAATGACCCCAAAAAGGGGCGGAAACTGTGAAACCTTCATTTGTCCAGGGCATACTCAGATCGTCATTATTTTGCAAGGGTTCCAATTCCGTATTGCCGGCATACAAAGTTTGGCGGGTATTCTAAAATTTTTGATATTCAAGTGAAATCTGTATGTTACCGAATTTGGGGTTAGTTTGGGATAAGGTTATGGGATTTGGTTTTAATGCGGGGCTCAGCTATTCTTCTTCGTCTTCGATTTCCTTTTTGAGTTTTTCGGAGCGTTTAACGTATTCTCTGAGCTTCTTTTGAACCGCACCGTACACGGTTCCTTCAGGATAAATTCCCTTTTTGTTGGGTTTACCGGTCGGTACGCCGGTCAGGATCTCGATGCCTTCTTCAACCGTGGAAACCTGATAGATATGGAATTTCTTTTTTTTGACGGCATCGATCACTTCTTTTTTGAGCATTAAATTTTGGATGTTGGCCTTCGGGATCATAACGCCCTGCTGGCCGTTCATGCCTTTTTCCTTGCAAACTTGATAAAAACCTTCCACCTTCTGATTGACATCGCCGATGGCCTGTATTTTGCCCTTCTGGTTGACCGATCCGGTAACTGCAATTCCCTGCTTGATGGGCATATCCGCTAAACTTGAAAGGATGGCATACAGTTCGGTTGATGAGGCGCTGTCACCGTCGATACCGAAATAACTTTGCTCGAAGGTAATGCTGATCGACAGGCTGAGCGGATGCTGTTGGGCGAAGGTACGCCCCATATATCCGGATAGGATCAACACGCCTTTGTCATGAGTGCTGCCGCTGAGTTCCGCTTCACGTTCAATATTCACAACCCCCTTTTTGCCCATATAAGTTTCGGCTGTGATGCGTATCGGCCGGCCGAAGGAGAGTTCACCGATCTGGTATACCGCCAGGGCATTGACCTGCCCGATCACCGCGCCGCTCACATCGATCATAATGGTGTTGTCCAGATAGGAGTCATGAATTTTTTGTTCATACAGATTGTGACGAAAGCGATGATCGTTAAAGGCTTTGAAGACGTGTTTATCCGTTACCTGGCGGGCGTTGCCCTTGCGGGCCCAGTAATCCGCCTCTTTAAGGATCCCCAGGACGGGACCGAATCGAATGGACAGCTTATTTTTATTGGAAACATATTTTTCACCGTACTCCACCATAACGGCGACGCCTCTGGGGGTGAAAGGCAGCAAATTTTCCTCCTGGCAAACCCGGGCGATAAAACGGGCATACTGCTGGATCGTGCGCGGGGTTCGATCAACTTCCGAGTCAAAATCCGCTCGAACTTTAAATATTTTATTGAATCGGGGGTCTTCGCTTTGAATGATTTCAAAGATTTCATAGCTGCCCAGCAGGATGATTTTGACGTCCAGTGGTATCGGCTCCGGCTTGAGGGAGGTGGTGCCGAAGCCGGTTTCTTCCGGAATGTCTTCGATTTGCAAGCATTTGGTTCGCAACGTTCTTTTCAGCGCTTCCCAGACATAGGGGTTCATCATAACCGAATCGATTTCCATAATCAGGAATCCGCCGTTGGCGCTCAGCAGAGAGCCGGCCTGCACCATGGTAAAATCCGTGTTGATGGTGCCCATAAACGCGCGTTTTTCGATGCGGCCGAAAACATTATAATAGGTCGGGTTGGTTTCAAAAATAACCGGCGCTCCAATAGTTGATTCCTGATCCACCAGTACGTTGACTTCATATTGCTGAAAAGAAACGCCTGTGTTTCGCGGCGCTTGCTCCGGCGGCGGGGTTTCGGCTTTATTCTGCGGAATAAACAAATGGAAATTCTCGACGATATGTTCCTGAACGGTATTCAGGTGCGCGACAATATCTTCGCAGGCCTTAAACTCTTTTCGCATTGGATCTAAACGCTTTTTGACCGTCGACAACGCGTAGGCATCCATCAGTTTTTCAATGTCAGCATGCAAGGCCAGGTTATTTTTATCCATTTCCACGGCTGTAGCTTCGATTTCAGCCTGAACTGATAGCAGATTTTCCTCGATTTTGGCCCTTGCCTTAGCCGGCAGGGCATTAAACTCTTCGGGCGTAATCTGTTGACCGTTGACCAGCGGGATGGTTTGAAAATCAGTCTCGGTTTGCTCGATATGCAGGTTTTTGCGGGCGGCAAAAGCTTCCAGCTTCTCAAAAAGCGCATGCTGTTGTTGAGAAAATATATTCTTTAGTTTGGATAATTTTTTTAAATAGGCATCATCTTCAAATACTTCGGGCAACTCTTTTTTTAAACTGTCGATGGCCCGCTTCATCTTCTTGCTGAATTGAATTGCGGTTCCCGGTGGGACGACGATGGCTTTCGGGCGGAATTCATCTTTGAAGTTGTTGACCAGGCACAGGTCATTGGGCGTTGGCAAGCGTTTGGCGTGCTTGTTAACCAGATCTCTGACAATGGTCGATTTGCCGGTACTGGCCAAACCGGTCACAAAAATATTGTATCCGGGATCCGCCATATTTAGGCCAAAATCAATGGCCTGCACCGCGCGCTCCTGCCCGATCACCGTGTCCAGGGGCTTGATTTCGGATGTGTTTTTAAACTTGAAGATCTTCGGGTCACAAACCAGCCTCAAATCGGATACCTTCAGCTCAAATTTCTTCGCCATATTTTCTCCTGTTCAGCAGAAAAACTTATATTTATTTTCAGGCCATTGAGCGCTTAATATGTAGTATTTTTGATGTTTAAAATTGGCTTTAAAAGGTTAGATGATATTTTAAATCTAATTTTACAGTATAGCAGGGGAAAACTTATTTTACAATTCTAGTCAGCGGTTTATAGTGATGCGGCTGCCGGTCGGTTAGAACATTATTGATGGAATTGAAGGATTTATTGCGTGTTTTTGCTGGAATAATTTCTGCCAGCAGAACTTCGTTATTATCGCTTCCGGCTTTTGTTAATTCCCGGCCGTTAAAGTCATAAATGGCGGAATTGCCTTTGAAGCGCAATTCTTCTCCGCTTCGCTTTTCAAAGCCGGCCCGATTGGCCACGGCCAGATAGACATTGTTTTCAATTGCGCGCGCGGGCATTACCCGGCGCCAGGCAGCGGTGATTAAATTGGCCGGGCAGACAATCAAATCGGCACCCAGCAGAGTCAATACCCGGGCCGATTCGGGAAAGCGCCAGTCGTAACATACCATCGGCCCGATACGGACATCCCGCTTTTTATCCGCCACCACTAAAAAGCCGGTATCGCCGGGATCAAAGCAATCATTTTCTTTATAAAAAAGGTGGGTCTTGCGATAGACAGATGATTTTTTTCTTTCCGGAACGATAACAAAACACGAATTATAAAGATTTTTATTATGACGTTCGGCAAACCCGGCCACCACGACGGCATTCTTTTTCTGCGCCATATCACGGAAAAAATCGCTGCTTTCACCACTGGTGGTTTCGGCCACTTGATCCACTTCTTCCCTGGAAAGAAAAAAATAGCCGGTAGTGCACAGCTCGGGAAAGACGATGATATCGGCCGTGACATTTTCCACCAGTTTCTGCATGCGGGAAAAGTTTTTTTGCTTTTCTCCAAATCGGGGCGTGAACTGAACAACCGCCAGCTTCAGCTGTTTCATCTTATTTTTCTTCCTTTCATCCAGGTCGGCGTTTCAGAGTTAGATTCAGATTACCAGGCCTCTATGTGAGTCTGTGGCTAATTAAAAATCCGCCATCAGCAACCTGAAATCCGCAATCGATTAACCCCGAACCTCTGAACCTCTGAACTCTGAACCCTTAAGGTACTGTTTAAAGCACCTCGCCGTATGAGATTTGGCCGTATTTTTGAGGAACTCGACCGGTGAACCGGCGGCTACTACCCGGCCGCCCTCATTGCCGCCTTCCGGGCCCAGATCGATAATATAATCGGCTTCCTTGATGATCTCCATGTTGTGTTCAATGATGGCCACGGTGTTGCCTTCATCGACCAGAGCCTGTAGAACGCTGATCAGGCGTTGAATGTCGGCCAGATGCAAACCGGTGGTCGGTTCGTCTAAAATGTAGAGGGTATGCCCGTTTGTGCGTTTAACCAGCTGCTTGGCCAGTTTGATGCGCTGGGCCTCTCCGCCCGACAGGGTGGGGCTGGGTTGCCCCAGGCACAGATATCCCAGCCCGACTTCACAGACAAACTGCACGGCGCGTCGGATTGTCGGTACGGCTGAAAAAAACCGAAGGGCTTCGGCAAACGTCATTTCCAATACATCGGCCATATTTTCGCCCTTGTATAGGATTGCCAGGGTCTCCTTGTTGTAGCGCTTTCCCCGGCAGACATCACAGGGTACGTAGACATCCGGCAAAAAACTCATCTCCACTTTGGGTCGCCCCTGACCCTTGCAGGCATCACAGCGGCCTTCTGCGACATTAAATGAAAAGCGGCCGGGTTTATAGCCTCTGGCCCTGGCAGCCGGCGTCATTGAAAACAGTTTGCGGATATCAGCCAGAAAGCCGACATAGGATGCCGGTACCGATCGCGGTGTGCGGCCGATGGGGCTGTGATCCACCTCCAATACCCGCTGAATCTGCTGCCAGCCTTTAATGTCTTTACACTTGCCGGCCGGATATTTTTTATTCTGCAGGCGGTTGCGCAGCCCTTTATACACGGTTTCTTTTAGCAAAGAAGATTTACCCGAGCCCGAAACACCGGTAATGCAAATCAGGCGGCCAAGGGGCAAATCCGTGCTGATTCTTTTAAGGTTGTTGGTTTCCGCTCCCTGCACTATCAGTTTTTTGACATTGCGGCAGGGTCTGAGTCGAGATGAAATTTTCTTCGGATGGCCGTCAAGCAGTGCGCCGGTAACCGAGGATTTAACTTTTTTCAAATGGGTCAGCGCCCCGGTGGCCACAACTTTTCCCCCCTCCTGACCGGCGCCGGGGCCCAGGTCGATGATCGTATCCGCCGCGCGAATGGTTTCCTCATCATGTTCCACCACCAGGATGCTGTTGCCCCGATCCCGCAGAGTTTTGAGGGCATCGATGAGGATCCCGTTATCCCGGGCATGCAGGCCGATTGTGGGTTCATCCAGAATGTAGCAGACACCGGTAAGATTGGAACCCAGTTGAGCGGCCAGGCGAACCCGCTGGGCTTCTCCCCCGGACAGCGTGTCACCGCTGCGCGACAGCGACAAATAAGATAAGCCCAGCTGGTTGAGCAAAGACAGCCGGATCAGAATTTCGCTGACCACAGGCTCGGCGATCGGCCGTTGCGGCGCACGAAACTTTAATTTTTTGACGGCATCAAATATGTCCCGCGCCGGTTTTTGCACCAGATCCCAGATGGAATGCCCGCCGACCTTCACCGCCAGGGCCTGGGATTTGAGGCGGCTGCCGCCGCATGTGGCACAAACCTTGGCTTCGATAGGTTCTTCGTCTTTGATCTCCGCGGTGCCGGATACGCCCAGCCCACCGCAATCGGGGCAGGCGCCCTGTTTACTGTTAAAGGAAAACAGCCGCGGGTCAAGCGGTTCCAGACTGATCCTGCAGGTCGGGCAGGTTCCGGAAAGGCTGAAGATTTCCTCGCGTCCACGGCGGTCCAAAAGCGTGAGACTGCCGTTGCCCGTTTTCAGGGCTTTGTCCACCAGGCGCCCAAGATTTTTAGACGGCAGATCTCCGACGACCAGTTCGATGGTGTGCTCGTGATAGCGGCTCAGGGCCATGCCTTCTTTGAGTGCGGTCATGCGGCCGTCGATGCGGGCCTTCTTAAATCCATTTTTCAGGGCCCGGGCCAACACTTCCTTGTGAAATCCCTTGCGCCCAAAAACCTGGGTGGCCAGGATCGCAGCCGGCCTTTTGGCATAGCGTTTGCGGAGTTGTTGGACGATGGCGGCCCGACTCTGCGCCGCCAGCTGCCGACCGCATCCCGGGCAATGCTGGCGGCCCAATTTGCTGAATAGCAGCCTGAAGAAATGATAAATTTCGGTGAGGGTGGCCACCGTCGAGCGGCGGCTGGAATGACTGATGCGCTGCTCGATGGCCACCGTCGGCGCCAGACCGGTGACCAGGTCCACATCCGGGCGTTCTAAAATTTTCATATACTGGCGAACATAAGGGGCAAGGCTTTCCAGATACCGTCGCTGCCCTTCTGCGAACAAAATGTCGAAGGCCAGGGTGGATTTGCCCGATCCCGAAACGCCGCTGAGCACCACCAGCTCGTTCGGGGGAATGGTTAGGCTGATGTTCTTTAAATTGTGTTCCCGGGCACCTTTTAAAGCAATGCCTTTAGACACCGCTGAAGCTGCAAAGCCGGCAACAGGATCGGCAACCCCCGGTGGCCTGCCGGATTTTGGGCGTTTCAGACGTCCCTTGCCATCCAGGTAGGCTTTTAAGAACCTTCCGGTGTGCGAGTTGCTGTTTTGTGCGATATGTTGGGGCGAACCGCTGGCAACCAGCCGGCCGCCGTCATCGCCGCCTTCGGGCCCCAGATCGATGACCCAGTCTGCGGTTTTGACGACATCCATGTTGTGCTCGATGACCAGAACCGTGTTGCCGCCATCCACCAGGCGCTGCAGGGCCGTGAGCAGTTTGCCGATGTCATCAAAATGCAGGCCGGTGGTGGGTTCGTCAAAAATAAACAATCGATGGGCCGGGTTCTTGCCATTGGATTTTAAATGACGCGACAGTTTCAGGCGCTGGGCCTCACCGCCGGACAGGGTATTGATGGGTTGGCCCAGGCGAAGATAGCTCAGACCAACGTCTGCCAGCGGCTGTAAGGCGGTCAGAATTTTCGGTTGATCATCAAAAAAATCCAGGGCCTGGCTGACCGTCAGATTCAGGATATCGTTTATGTTTTTGCCTCGATAGGTGATCTGCAATACCGTTTCTTTGAAGCGCCGGCCCTTGCAATCGGGGCAGGTGATAAACACATCCGAAAGAAACTGCATTTCGACCTTTTCAAATCCGTCGCCATTGCAGGTCTCACACCGTCCGCCGTCGACATTGAAGGAAAAATAACCCGGTCCGAAGCGTTTGGCGCGGGCCGCATCGGTATCGGCCAGCAGCCTGCGGATGGGGTCAAGGGCCTTGGTGTAAGTCAGTGCATTGGCTCGCGGGGTCCGGCCGATGGCACGCTGGTCGATCAGAACCACATCATCGATGTTTCCGATCCCGCTGATTTTCTGGTGCCGGCCGGGTCGGTCCCGGGGATCACCCAAGGCGCGTTTGGCCGCTTTGTAAAGGATCTCTTCTGCCAGAGTGGATTTACCGGATCCGGATACGCCCGTCAGACAGACAAACAGCCCCAGGGGAATGGGCACATCTATGTTTTTTAAATTGTTTTCGGCCGCCTTTTTTATCGTAATCCATCGATTCTTTTGGGGGCGGCGTTGCTGTTTGCCGAGTGCAATCCGGCGTTGGCCCTTTAAATACTGGCCGGTCAGCGAGCCATTGACGCGTGCGGTGGGGCCGAAATACATCACCTCCCCGCCTTTTTCGCCGGCGAGGGGTCCCAGGTCGAGCAGAAAATCGCTTTCGCGGATGATTTCAGGATCATGCTCGACGACCACCACGGTATTGGACAGGTTGCGCAGCCCTTTTAAGATGCGAATCAGCCGATGGTTATCCCGCGGGTGCAATCCGATACTGGGTTCATCCAGAACATACAGGGTATTGACTAGAGAAGACCCCAGGGCTGAGGCCAGGGCCACCCGCTGGACCTCACCGCCGGATAAAGTGCGGGATTGGCGGTCAAGGGTCAAATACCCCAGGCCGACATCCTTTAAATAGGTCAGGCGGCTGCGAACCTCATCGCAGACCAGCAGGCCGGCTTCATCCTGGCCGGTAAGCACCAGGCTGTTGAAAAAATCAAGGGCCTGCATCACATTGCACTGATAGACTCGGGCGATGGTGCGGCCTGCCAGTCGGTAAAGCAGGGTTTCATCTTTAAAGCGCGTACCGCTGCAATCCGGGCAGACATCATAACTGCGGTAGCGCGAAAGAAATACCCGCACCGGCATTTTATAGGTTCTGCTTTCCAGCCAGCGAAAAAAGCCCCTGACGCCGTAATAACTTTCGGTGCCTTCGATAATCGCCTTTCTATCGGCCGCCTTTAAGCGTTGAAACGGAACCCGGGTGGAAATTTTACGGCGCCGGCAAAAATCCATCAGATCATCAAACTCCATGCGCCCGTCTTCCCGCGAACCAAAAGGTTTGATGGCGCCGTCTGCCAGCGAGCGGGAGGGATCCGGGATAATGAGGTCCAGATCGATGCCGATGGTCCGCCCAAACCCCCGGCAGGTATCACAGGCACCCAGCGGGCTGTTAAACGAGAAAAGATTCGGCAGCGGCGGATTGTAGACGATATTACATTTTGCGCATTGCAGCTGATTGCTGAAGGCCTGCTGGCCGTGGGGCGGAATCCAGACATTCAGCCGCCCGCCGCCGAAGCGGAA
>CAJHYI010000199.1_pt1 | contig 20378 bp, 17 predicted proteins | sample 9198771 | NCBI WGS metagenome assembly CAJHYI01 (sample SAMEA7708367, study PRJEB35096) | sediment metagenome | biome: marine neritic benthic zone biome [ENVO:01000025]; feature: sediment [ENVO:00002007]; material: shallow marine sediment [ENVO:03000034] sea grass bed [ENVO_01000059] ...
GAAGCTGACTTTGGCATCTTCAAAGGTTCGATTGAAATCAGCCCGTTCACGGTCCAATCTGTTGATGAAAATGACACAGGGCAGTTCAAATTCTCTGGCAAACTCCCATGCCAGCTCGGTTTGGACCTTGACCCCATCGACAGCGTCGACAACCACCACCACACCATCCGCCGCCTGCATGCAGCTTTTGGTATCGGAGAAAAAATTTTGATCGCCGGGGGTGTCAATGAGGTTTATGGTATGATTCTTCCAGTTGAGCTGGTGAAAACCACTGCTGATGCTGGACCTGCGTTTGAGCTCTTCGGGCTCAAAATCCATGGCCGAATTACCTTCATCTACGCTGCCCAATCGTTTAATCACACCGGAATCATACAACAACGCTTCTGCAAGCGATGTTTTACCGGCTCCCCCATGACCTATCAGTGCGATGTTCCTGATACGCTCCACCTTTTCGCTCATTACGGTACCTCTTTCGGTTGGTTTATGACGAATAAATTTTTAAACGTGATTCAGTATCTTTTATAGTCGAAAAAATCAAGACCAAAATGACCTCAACGTTTAAATCTGAAATAAAGGCGCGTCTGAAGTTTCATTCTGCGACGGTAAACATGCATGCATACAGCTACCGCCAAGATCTCATTTTTCAGGATCGACTCGTGGTTTTAAAAGCATAAAAAACTCACGATTGCCTTTGGGCCCCAGCAGGGGTGAGGGGTAAACCAACCGGGACATCAGTTTCTGAGTGCTGAAAAAATCCGCTAACGCCTGGATGACCTGCTGATGCAATTCCGGATCCCGGACCACCCCGCCTTTGCCCACCTGGCCTTTGCCAACCTCAAACTGCGGTTTGATCAGGGCCAGTATCGACGCATCGGTTTTCATAAACCGGCTCACGGCCGGGACCACAATTTTCAGCGAAATAAAAGAAACATCGATGGTAATCAAATCGACCCGCTCAGGGATGGTCTCAGCCGCCAGGTGTCGGACATTGGTGCGCTCGATGACAATCACGCGCGGGTCCTGGCGAATTTTCCATGCCAGTTGCCCGTAGCCCACGTCCACTGCATAAACGCGTTTAGCGCCATGCTGCAAAAGGCAATCCGTAAAGCCCCCGGTGGATGCGCCCACATCGATGCAAATCGCAGCAGTTACATCCAGCGGCAAGTGTTGTAAGGCTGCTTCTAGTTTGAGTCCCCCTCTGCTGACATATGGTAAGTCGTCAGCTTTGCATTCAATCGAATCTTTGGATGAGACCGAAAATCCGGGTTTATCAACCCGCTGGCCATTGACAAAAACCTTTCCGGCCATGATCATGGCCCGGGCGCGCTGTCGGCTTTTGAGCCATCCCTTTTCGACAAGTATCAAATCCAGTCGGTGTTTTTTGTCAGACACGAGACTCTGATGGGAATTCGTAATTGAAGGTTGTAGCGTTACAGAAATATGGTTTCCGGGGTATGAAATCCGGCCACCGCAATCTCACAGCCGGTTATACGGCCTGGCGGTTCGGCCATTTTACATTCTGGCCGGATGTGGCAGCCATCAAACGTTTGGCGCTTTGGACAATGGCTTCCGCATCAACGCGGTATTTTGATCGTAAAAGCGTCTGGGGACCATGTTCGACAAATGTGTCCGGAATACCGATCCTCTCAAGCTGGAAACCGGTGATTTCGGCATCATTAAGTGCCTCCAGAACAGCACTGCCAAATCCGCCCTGACGGATATTCTCCTCTACGGTAATGACACGCGGGATCTTTTTCGTCCAGGCGCTTATGAGATCGATATCCAGGGGCTTTACAAATCGGCAGTTGACGACTGTCGCTGATATGCCCTGTTTGGTCAATTCAGTATGGGCATCCAACGCCTCGCACACGGATCGGCCAATCGCCAGAATCAGAACATCTTCGCCTTCCTTCAGTGTCTCGCCTTTGCCGAGGGTCAGAGGCTGAATGGGATTCTCAAGAATCGTGCCGATACCGGTTCCCCGGGGGTATCGGAGGGCAACCGGACCGCTTTGCTCAAGGGCGGTCAGCAGCATCCGACGCATTTCGTTTTCATCTTTAGGCGCCATGACCACCATATTGGGCAAATTTCGAAGATAGCACAAATCAAATAGACCATGATGGGTGGGACCGTCTTCACCCACGATGCCACCACGGTCGAGGACGAAAACAACATGCAGCGATTCAAGACAGACATCGTGTACAATTTGATCGTATGCGCGCTGCAAAAAGGTTGAGTAGATGGCAACCACCGGTTTTAATCCTTCAGTGGCCAGACCGGCTGCAAACGTGACCCCGTGCTGCTCTGCAATCCCGACATCAAAAAATCGTTCCGGAAATAGCTTGGAAAATTGCGCCAGCCCCGTACCCTCGGGCATCGCAGCTGTTACGGCAACGATTTTTTCATCCGCTTCGGCCAGTTGAACCATGGTATCGCCAAATACCTTTGTATAGGACGGCTGTGGGCTGGCTGCATCCAGACAGTTACCGGTTTCGACTTCAAAGCGGGTGCAACCGTGAAAGTAAACCGGATTTTCTTCAGCGGGCGGGTATCCTTTGCCTTTTTGGGTGGAAACATGTAAAAGCACGGGTTCTCTGAGGCGTTTGATGTTTTTTAATATGTCGATTAAATGATTCAACTTATGTCCGTTAATGGGACCAAAATATTCAAAATTAAACGCTTCAAACAACATCCCCGGTGTGACAAACGCTTTCAGGCTATCCTCGGTTTTTTTGGCTACTTTGTAAATGTCGTCGCCAAATTTGGGCAGCGATTTCAAAAATTCTCCCAGTTCTCTGCGCAGTTCCTGTATTTTCTTGCCGGAAAACTTGCGACTCAGAAAAGAAGATAGGGCGCCGACATTGGGTGAAATCGACATTTCATTGTCATTGAGGATCACGAGGAGGTTTTTGTCCTTCAGCATGCCCCCGGCTTGATTGAGGCCCTCATAAGCGATACCGGCGGTCATCGAGCCGTCACCGATTACAGCAATCACTTTGGCATCTTCATTCTTTATACCTTTGGCACTGGCGATGCCGAGACTGGCAGATATCGAGGTGCTGCTGTGCCCGGTGCTAAACGCATCGTAAGGGCTTTCGCTGCGGCGGGTGAAACCGGATAGTCCATTAAACTGTCGCAGGGTATGAAATTGATCGCGGCGGCCGGTGAGCAGTTTGTGCGCATAGGCCTGATGGCCGACATCCCAGATAACTTTCTCCCGGGGTGTGTCAAAAACATAATGAATCGCAATTGCCAGTTCAACGGCCCCTAAACTTGGCGCCAGATGACCGCCGGTCTCCGAGACGACGTCAACAATAACCTTTCGAATTTCTTCTGCCAGCATCGGTAGCTCGTCGCGCGACAGCTTCTTTAAATCCGCCGGTGAATTTATCTGTTCTAAAAGGCTCAATTGATTCTTCTCCAATTTTGTGCTGTTAGTGATTTCTTTCGCCGATATAGCGCGCGATGGCGCGCAGCGGGTCGGCTTTCCGGTCAAAAGCGTCAAGGGAACGCAAAGCATCTTTAACCAGCTGCGCGGCAAATTCTTTCGATTCCGCAAGACCCAGCAGGGCAGGGTAGGTCGTTTTTCGGCGGCGTTCATCGGTTCCCACGGCCTTGCCCATTATCTCGGGATCGCCCTCTACATTTAAAATATCATCTGTTACCTGAAAGGCAAGGCCAATATTTTGAGCATAGCTTTCAAGCATATGAATTTGGGCGGAATTTACACCAACCAGCTCTGCCCCGCAACAGACCGAAGCCTCGATCAGCGCACCGGTTTTCAGCCGATGCATGGATTTTAATTCAGTCAGTGCTAATTTTTTTCGTTCTGAAGCCATATCCAGCATCTGCCCCTGAATCATACCGCAATAACCGGCTGCGCGGGAAATCAATTGAATGACGCGCAACCATTTGGAAGCTTGCTGCTGGTTGTAATCGTCGCCCGCCATGGATGAAAGCACTTGAAAAGCCAGGGTCAGCAGGGCATCTCCAGCCAATATGGCAGTGGCTTCGTCAAAAGCCTTATGGCAGGTGGGTTGCCCGCGGCGCATGTCATCATCATCCATTGCCGGAAGGTCATCGTGAATCAGTGAGTAGGTATGGACCATTTCAAGTGCACAGGCTGCCGGCATAACCTCTTGCAGGTCACCGTCAACCGTCTCGGCTGCGGCCAGGCACAAAACGGGTCGAATGCGCTTGCCCCCGGCCATCAGGGCGTAAGACATGGCCTCCAGGAGGCGGTCGGGCTTGCCTGACGTTTTCAAGACGGCTGCCAGCGCCTGATTAATCCGGCTGCTTTGGCTGGCAAGGTAGGCCTTCAGGTCAAACATTTTCAAAAGTGTCAATCACCGGTTGGTTCGCTCTCGGGTCGAAATGGCTTTTCAGCCATCTGACCAGCAGCGTTTTTCAGCAAAATAGTGACTTTCTTCTCGGTCTCATCCAGCTTGGCGGAGCATAATTCGGTCAGTTTAATACCTTCTTCAAATTTTTTGATTGCCTTTTCCAAAGGCAGCTCGCCATCTTCGAGCTCCTGGACGATTCGCTCAAGCTGTTTCATTGATTGTTCAAACGTTTTTTGGGCCATTTTTCAATTTTTCCTTTACCCTGCAAATGAGTGCACCTTTTGACACGATCACCTCTAGATCCTGATTGAGCGAAACCGTTTCCGGATCCAACACAATCTTTGAATCCGAAAGGGTGCGGGTAATACTGTAACCGCGCTCTAAAATTGCAATGGGGCTCAATGTTTCCAGCCTGGCGCTGAGTTCCCGTAGCCGGGCTGTTTTTATTTGTTTATTTTTATTTAATAATTCTGATAATTTATATATATTTTTATCAATAGATACTTTAAAATTTTGAATCTGGCTGTGAGGGCTCTGCAACACCAGTCTTTTTTGCCACCATTGATGTCGTTCATTTTTGCGGTCCAAAAGTATCCGGGTATGGCGGCTCAGGCGCGATCCGAGATCATCCAGTCGCAGACGCCAATCCTGCGCCTTTTGACGAGGGTCCGTCAGGCGTTTGGACACCTCGTCCAGATTGCGTCGCAAACGATTGATGGCGTTGCGCATGCGATACTGAAGGTCGGCCGAATAATCTTTAAATAGTTGTAATAACTCGTTTTTTACCGGAACAACCAACTCGGCAGCCGCGGATGGCGTTGGCGCTCTTAAATCCGCCACAAAATCGGCAATGGTGTAATCGGTTTCATGACCGACCGCCGAAATAATGGGAACATCGGATGCAAATATCGCCCGGGCAACCGGTTCGCTGTTAAATGCCTGTAAATCCTCCAAGGATCCGCCACCGCGCGCTAAAATAGCTGCATCAAAATCCGGCTGTTGATTCAATAATTCCAGGGCTGCGATGATCTCATCTTCGGCACCGTTGCCCTGAACTTTGACGGGAAATATGTGAATCGCCACATTCTGAAATCGCCGGTCAATAATTTGCAGGATATCATGCACCACCGCACCTGATGGCGAGGTGATCAACGCAATTTTATGCGGCAAAAACGGTATGGCTTGCTTGTATTGATCGTCAAATAAGCCTTCTTCAGCCAGCCCGGCCTTCAGTTTTTCATAGGCGATTTGCAGGGCGCCAACACCCGACGGTTCCATGTATTCCAGAATGATCTGGTAAGATCCCCGGGGTTCGTATACACTCAGGCGTCCCATGCCGGTGATGCGCATGCCATCTTCGGGCACAAACTTTAGCTGTCGCTGCTGGCCGCGAAACATCACGGCATTGATCTGCGAATCCGCATCTTTGAGTGTAAAATAATAATGACCGGACAACGGGGTCCGGAAATTTGAAATTTCGCCGACGATCCAGACAAAAGGAAAGGTTTCTTCCAGCAGCGATTTAATTTCGTCATTCAGTTCCGAAATCGTATATATTTTACGGATTGCGTCCTTTTCGTGCAAATCGCCAATTGGATTGATCATTTGGTTATCATCATTGGGGGCCATATTGAAATCATCTTGCGATCGCACGCAAGATTGGTCTGATATATCTACCTAACGTCTGATAAGTTATATTATGTAAACTTTTAGTCGGAAGCCCGCGGTTCCCGGCTTTATTTCATTAAAATGCACCGCAATGCCCTTCTGCAACGATTTATTTGGCGACGGTTTTGTCCAGCAAATCACGAACGGCCGGCACAATATAGATATCCTCGTGTGGTATGCCCGCCAGTTGTGCGGCCAGAATTCGGATCTTTTCATGGATGGACTTATGCTTGTCCATCACAAACAGATTCTGACCTTTGACCCTGCAGAACCCGCTTTTTACCTTAATACCGGATGTTCTCAGGTTCTGTTCTGAAACCGTTATCTGCAGGCGATCGGCCAGATCGATGAGTTCCTGATACAGTTGATCGGGCTTCATTTTCTCAGGATGCCACCAGCCTTGAAAATTGCAGCTGATGTGTTATTATAAGCATTCAGCAAACAAAAAATCTACAGGAGGCAATAAATGCAATCCATATCAACAAATCAGACCCAAGTCCAGGTCCGTGTAAACGATTTTATTCGCAGTGTTTACAATTGGATGGCAATTGGCCTGGCGCTAACCGGTTTAGTGGCATTTTACATCTCCAACACACCGACCCTGCTGGAGCTTATTTTTCGCAATCAGATCCTTTTTTTCGGCCTAATTATTGCTGAATTGGCCCTGGTGTTTATTATAAGCGCCCGCATTCAGCGAATGCAGGCGTCAACCGCCACCGGCCTGTTTATCCTGTATTCCGTATTAAACGGCGCAACCCTTTCATTTATCTTCCTTATTTACACACGTTCATCCATTGCTTCAACTTTTTTTGTTTGTGCGGCCACCTTTGTTGCCTGCAGCATCTATGGCTGGACCACCAAGCGCGACCTGACCTCGATGGGCGGCTTTCTGATGATGGGTTTAATCGGTATTATTATCGCTTCGCTGGTCAATATTTTCGTTCGCAGTTCCGCCATGCACATGATCATCAGCTACATCGGGGTATTAATTTTCGTCGGACTGACCGCATATGATACCCAAAACCTCAAGGCCATGGCCATCTCACAACCGGCAGATATCGGCGCCGGTGCAGTGCGCAAGGGCGCTATCCTGGGTGCCTTGAAACTGTACCTGGATTTTATCAACCTGTTTCTGATGTTGCTGAGAATACTTGGAAATAGAGAGTAATTAATATCCGCAGATTACGCAGATTTTAAACAATTAAAGAATGCCAATAATAGCGCAGTGATCACCTTTTGACCTTCTAGCTGCTCTTCAGCGCCATTAAAGGCGGGATGGTATGAACAGAATAAATAATTATCTGCGGAAATCTGCGAAGTCTGTGGATAAATAAAGTCCCCAATCAATCAGTATCTGCGGAAATCTGCGAAATCTGTGGATAAATAAAGTCCCCAATCAATCAGTATCTGCGGATCTTAGCCCAGGGCGGCTTTGACAGCATCGGCAATTTGCTGGCAGTAGCGTCGGGTTTCATCTTCGCGGGGGCCCTCAACCATCACCCGGCAGAGCGGCTGCGTTCCGGAATAACGAACAAGCACCCTGCCCTTCTCACCCAGCTGATCTTCCACCAAACCGATGGCATCCATGAGTTGTGACACACTTTCGATGGCCGGTTTGCTCTGCACCTCGACATTCAGCAAGACCTGGGGAAACGCGGTCATAATGCGACTCAATTCGGACAAGGGTTTGCGCTCAATTTGCAGCGTCTGAAGCAACCGAATGGCCGTCAGCATGCCGTCACCGGTGGTATGCTGATCCAGGAAAATCATATGGCCGGAATCTTCACCACCGATAATGGCTCCGCGGGCACGCATCTGCTCCAGGACGTAACGATCACCCACCGGGGTCATGATATGATCAACACCCATATCTTTCAGCGCCAAGCGCAACCCGAGATTGCTCATGACGGTACTGACAACCAGATTATTCTGCAACAATCCCTGCTGCTTTAAACTATGGGCGCAAATGGCCAGGGTTCGGTCTCCGCTGATCACCTGACCGTGCTCATCGATCGCAATTAATCGGTCACCATCACCGTCAAATGCCAGCCCGACGGCGGCCTTTTGTGCAACGACCTTATCAATTAGTGATTGCGGGTGCTCTGAACCGCAGTGTGCATTAATATTCTTACCATCGGGATGGATGTTGATTGCCTCCACCTGTGCCCCGAGATGATGAAATAATTGGGGGGCAAGCGCGTAGGTCGCTCCATTTGAACAATCCAAAATGATCTGCATCCCGTTCAACAGGTTCGCAGCCGGCAAATCTTTTTGCAAAAAGGCAAGGTAGCGTTCAGATGCGTCGGCAATGTTTTTGACCTTCCCGCTGGTGTGATGGGTTGTGTCGCCGGCGTTTGCAATGTCTTCAGCCAGCACAAGACGTTCAATTTCATCTTCATTATCGTCAGGAAGCTTGTATCCCTCAGCATCAAATAGCTTAATTCCGTTGTCGTAAAATGGATTATGTGAAGCTGAAATCACAATTCCGGCGGCGGCATCACCTGCCGACGTCAGATAGGCAACTGCCGGCGTCGGCATAATACCGACAAGATGTACGTCGGCACCGACTGAACAAATCCCGTCGGCCAGCGCATTTTCAATCATGGCGCCTGACTGACGCGTGTCTTTTCCAATGATAATTTTTGTTCGCTCCGTCGTCCGCATGCTAAAAAAGGATGCCACCGCCCGGCCGATGAGATAAGACCCTTCAGCTGTTAACGGATATTCATCGGCCACACCGCGGATCCCATCGGTGCCAAATAGTCTACCCATAATAGCATGCCTCGGTTTGGTGGTTTACCTGAATTTGCATTAAAATTATTTAAACGACGGAAGGATATTTAAGGCATCCTTGACGATATGGTCGACAATACCCTGAAGCCAGTCAGTTGCAAGGGCGCCATCGGATGGCGATAACTGCTGGATAACAGCGATGTAATCCAGACCACTTTTCATGATGCCCTTGCGGACCGCATCCAGGAAAGCATTGCGGCAGTATTCATCACCGTTTTCAGCCTTGAACCGATTAAATAAATCTTTCAGCTGCGACCATTTTGCGATGAGCTCCTGTCGTTGTGTTATGGCAGAAGATGTGGGGTTGCGCGGGTTGTTCATTTGCCCCGCCAGGTCTTCTTTCATTATGTGGCAGAAGCCCTCAAGGCGATTGACGCGTTCTGATATGGCCCAATTCAGTTTTTCTTTGAGTCCGGCCAGCAGCATCTCCGAAAAATCTTTTGAAATAAACTGGCTGCGCACGTAGCCGTACCACTGGTATAAGGCCATCAGGTTGGCAATGTAGACAATATTGTTGACAACCGCCCGGCCATCATTTTGATGCCAGCCGCGCTGATACGGAATATTGCCGTCTTGCGGCAAACCGCCGAATAGAAGGCGCCCGGGCCTGAGTTCATCCCTTCGCACGATCGTGCCGGCAGCCACCGTGGTTCCATAGGCCAGCCGGCAGGGACCCACCATTCCACCCTGCCCGCCCAGGAATATGGGGGGTTGATTGAGCAAAACCCCCCGGGGCACGTCACCGATGAGGGAGGCCGTCGCCTTGTCCTGATTGGGGGTAAAGTTAAAATGGACGTAAGAACTGCCGACCTCGCTATGATTTTTACGGTCGGTCCCGCCGGCCATCAGGCAATCGCAGAAATTGATTAAACTCCCCAGGGTAACAAACGGAAAGAGAATCGTGTGCTTGGTTCCGACCGTGTGGGCAATGCTGGCCTGTTCTTCGAAAATACTGGCTTCCCGTACGTGTGCCCCCGAGCCGGCCTTGGCTTTTGCCAGAAATACGGCCTCTTCAAAAAAACCGCCTCGCAGCTCGACCCCGGAACCGATTTGGCAATTATTCACGGTCGCCGGCGCTTCCAGACTGATTTTTACGCCGTTTGATATAACAGTCGCATTACCGAAAATTTTAGAACCGGCGTAAAGCACCACACCGTCACCGGATATTTTATCCACATCAACGTCTTCACCGATTTGGACACTATCCGGGCAGGCAATGCGAACGCCCTTGTCGATTAGCTGGTGCACTTTTGATTTTTTGGCGTGCGTCATAGCGCAACCTCAATCAGAATGAAACCTCTGTGGCGAGCTTATTATTTAGCAACCGCTTAATGCCCGGTTTTGCCTTTTTGCCTGACATCCTCTTTGATTCGTTGAATATGCCCCCGCCCCATTCCTTTAACTTCGCAACCCAGCTCAAAATAGCGGCGGATTTTTTTATCATCCAGCACGCCGAAACAATCGATGATCGCGGCGGGCCGGCCGATCATTTTGACAACCGCCTCCGGATCCAGCTCCAGATACGCCTGGTGGCGCACGGCAAAAATTACGGCATCGGCAAATGGCAGGACTTTCGACAAATCCGGTTCGATGCGGATTTCGTCCAGCCTGTCCTGGTTGCGAAAAAATCGACTCATCGAATGATTCGGTGCCGGATAGGTATCCTGCATTTCAAGTTCCCACCAGCGTTTGACATAGGGATCGTTGACCGCGATCTCAGCACCCATTTCGGCTAATTTGCGGACGATAATCTCTGAGCCGCTGTAGCGCGTATCACCGACCCCCTCACGATAGGAGGCGCCCAGCAGGACAACTTTAGAAGCCGCAACGATCTTGCCCATGTTGCGCAGCGCATCACGCACCAGTTGCGGTACGCGCAATGAGCGGGTGTCATTGATATCAATGGCCGCCGGTGTGATTTTAAACACGTTATCTTCAAAACCCATCAAGGTATGGTAGGCCCACACACCCAGTCCGCCGTCTTTGGGTAAACAGTAGCCGCCGATACCCGGTCCGGGGAAAATCATATTGGAATGGGTGGGTCGGACCTTGATGGCTTCAATCACTTTGATCAGGTCCACCCCGTTACGTTCGGCAAATACACTCCATTCATCCAAAAAAGCCAGCAGCGTGGCGCGGAAGGAATTTTCGACGATTTTGCATGTTTCACTTTCAATCGGACGATCCAGCACCGTGAGTGGATATTGCCCGACATTGAGTATTTGCGATAAAAATTCGCCGACCCGCTTGCGGGCGGTCTCATTAATGCCGCTGCACACCCGCCAGAAATCACGCACCGATGCCACATAATTGCGCCCCGGCATGACGCGCTCGAAGGAATGGGCCAACAGTGGCTCGCAATCCGTCAAACCCCGTTTTTCAAATGCCTTTTTGATGATGGGATAGGCAACATATTCTGTGGTGCCCGGCGGTACCGTCGTTTCGATTAAAACCAGGCACTCGGGACTGATCCTTTCGCCGATAATCTTAAGACTGGTTTCAAGGGCCATAATATCGGCATGCCCCTGTCGAACATCGCCGAGGGTTTCTTTAAAATAGTCGCACTGGACATCAACGACGACCACATCGGCCAGACTCAGGGCGTCATAGGTAAAGGTGGCCATCAATGTTTTTTTCTCTTTGACACAGCGCTCAATCAGGGGGGCCACTGCGGGGTCTTCAGCCTCAACCGGTGCAACGCCTCTATTGATATAGGGGATTTTCCAATACGAGCGGGTTGACGGACGCTGCATGCCGATGACAAATTTGTTGGCATTGCCATCCGCGTCAACTGAATCGGCCACAACGCCGGCCATCACAGCCCCGACAAAGCCAACTCCCATAACCACAACGATTTCCCTGCCCTTCAAGCGCTGTTCTTTGACGATGCGCTGGAGGCGCTTTAATTCTTTTTGATAATCTTTTTCCCGGGGTAATTGAAAAACCTCGCCGGAGGGACAAACCGAGACCGGCGCTTCAGAAATAGAATTTTCCTGCTCTTTTGAAATCTGCATTAAAGTTCTCCGTTCTCATTTGAATAGTGCCAAATTTTCTGTACATTTCAATAAATTGCCGCAATTTTTTTTGAATTTTAGCATAAGCGGCGGATAAAGCAAAGCTAAATTGCGCTTAGCCAAGCAGCATATCGTGCCGGCCCCTGTCATAAATAATAGCTATTCCAGTTGTTTAAATCACGGGCGCGCTTTTTGGTATTGAAAGACAGCCAAAGTTATGATCTAATATGAACAGGTGGTTTCAATTCCGAAGGTATTTGCAATCGCTCAATTGATCAAGAAAGGAACAGTGATTAATGGCACGCATATTAATTATCGATGACGAAACCCAAATCCGATCGATGCTTCGATTGATGCTGGAGCGGGTTGGATATGAGGTTATTGAGGCCGCTGACGGCATGGAAGGACTCAGACAATACAGAGATAACCCCTCTGACCTGATCATCACAGATCTGATAATGCCGAACAAGGACGGCATTGGTATGATGATCGAATTAAAAAAAGAGTTTCCCAGCGTAAAAATAATTGCAATGTCCGGCGGCGGCGTAAATCGCCCTGAAGGCTATCTGGATGGCGCCAAGAAACTGGGTGCCACGCGTACCCTGACAAAACCGATCGATCGAGATAAAATGCTGGACGCCGTAAAGGAAACTTTGAAAGAGAACCCAGGGTCTCCAGATCAGTCAATTTGATGTCGTCAAACCCTGTTGAAGATAGGCCCACTCGCGTTACGGTTTAGATAATTGCCAAGTCAGACTGCCGTAAAATCACCGTCTGACATTCTGTTTGGGAAAAATGATCCCAAAATGTTCTCAAGATCTGTTGCCGGGTATTATGGGGGCTGAATTTTTACCCGGCAGCGTCGCCCGCTTATTTCCAACCCCGTTAACAGCCGGTTACACATTTATTGCCTTTGCAAATTTTTGCAAATTATACTAAACCAATTTGTAAGCATTTGAAATCCACGGCTGCACCTGCTGCGTTATCGGAGGAAAAAATTAGGTGAAAAAACTCACATTCATATTCTGCATCATCATCCTGATGCCGCTGGTGGGAAAAGCCGATATCATCTACTTTCGAGATGGGATGAAAACGGTCTGTCACGGCAGGGCCTGGGAAGAAGGCCAGGAAGTCAAATGTGAGTATGAAGGCACGGTTTTAAGTTATGCAAAGAAAGATGTCCGGCGAATCCAGAAAATAAAAAGCGAAAAAAAGATTGAACCGCCTGCCGATCAAAAAAAATCTTCTGCAAAACCAGCCGCGCAGGCAGCCACACGGTCGCCCAATATCACACCACCTGTCTCACGACCGGAACCGTCGGCGGCAAAGGATTCAAAGGCCGTCTCTATTAAGCGTACCGGCGCATCCAACACCAGGGGACTTGAATTCTATAATCCGCGAAGACCGCAAAAATACTGGATCAGTTCAGCTTCCAAATACCAAACTTTAGAAGAAGCCATTGCCGCCCTGGCCAAAGAGTATGATCGCAGTCCGGAGTGGATTAAGCAGCATATGGGCGATACCAATGCGCTTGATGAGATCCATCGAAATTTGGCCAACAGCAAATTAAATGCTTCGGTTGAAGCAAAAGCGGTTACCGTCAAAAAAGTGCCTGAAACGCTTTTCTACAACCCGCGCAGACCGCATAAATACTGGACCAGTGCCACTGCAAAACATAAGACTTTCGAGCAGGCAACATCCGCCCTGGCAAAGGAATATGGGCGTTCACCGCAATGGGTTGAGCAATATATGGGCAACTCGAATGACCTGAACGAGATTCTTCAAAATTTAACGAATCGCAAATTGTCGGAAACATCGCCGTAGATGACCCTGCGGGCTGGTCGCGCGCGAGGGCCCGTAAGAGAAAATCGCCCTCGGGCACCTGCCGATCTGATTGAATACAACCCCGGCGGTTTAGCGTTTCAGATTGTATTATGATCGCTTGGCGTATATTGACAATTGAGCTATTTTCCTGTAGGATTTGAGTAAATTATATTGTAATATGGACTATTTATAATACATGCGGCTATCGCATTTCGCAGCAACTTTTATCGGTTGCGATCTTTTGGAAAGGGTCAGCACCTATGATTTCAGTCAATCGCGATGTGGTTGCACTCATAAGGATTTTTACCAGCTGTCTAACAGCTGGATTTCTAATTTTTTTCATATCTTCTTTGTCCGGAGAAGACCTGGTTAAAAACAACAGCACCGTTGCTGATTTAGACAGGATCTCATCGGAAATTACAGTTGAATTGGACGGGGGCATAGAGAGCAGAATTAAGCAACTGGGAGAAGTCCCCGCCATCAATCCCTACAAAAAATTTTATTGCGCCGAGCTTGCAAAAGAGATTCATGAAGTCTCCTACTTAACGGAAAAGCAAAAAATTTTATTTGACGCCTACATTGTCCGTGATTTCGAAGACAAGTCAAAGCGCCTGGTCGCATTTTCAGAAACATCTGATATGCAAGCCCTGATGAATGAGCTGGAAATTGTAGAGCGGGAGCTGAAAAATTCAGTAAATCTGATTGATAAAAGACGCAAGAAACTCGTGCGTCAAAGGACAGCCTATATTATCCTCTTTTTCGTGCTCTGGATCGCAATCTATTTCTATTATAGCCGGGGCTTTATCAGACGATAGCGCGACAAATGATGTTCGGCAGACACACTGTTTTCTTCTGCCGTTTTAGCAACGGCTATAAGAAAGGGGTACTTACGTTTGCAGGTTTTGGCTCACAAAAAATTTGAACAGTCGACGGAAGCGCATTTTTTATGTATCAAGCATTTTACAACTTAAAAATTAAGCCGTTTCAAATTACCACCGACCCCAAATTTTTATGGCTCGGTGAGAAACATAAGGAAGCCCTGGCGACCCTTAAATACGGTATCCTGGAAAACAAAGGCTTTCTTCTCCTCACCGGCGATGTGGGAACCGGTAAAACGGTTCTCATCCATGGCCTGGTGAAAATTATCGACGTTTCCGCCCTCGTGGCCACCGTTCCGGATCCCGGGCTCAGCAGCATCGATTTTTTTAACTATCTGTCAGAAGAGTTTAAGATGAACCGGCGCTTTGATAGCAAGGGCGCCTTTCTGATCCATTTAAAGCAGTTTCTTTTAAATGCTTCCACGGCCGACAAAAAAGTCCTGCTGATCATTGATGAAGCCCAGAGGCTCAACCACGAGCTCATCGAGCAGATCCGGCTTTTGTCAAACATCGAGATGGATGACCGCAAACTGATCAACATTTTTTTTGTCGGGCAAAGCGAATTTAACAACAGGCTCAGTGAGGAGCGCCACAGGGCCGTCAGGCAGAGAATAACGGTTAGCTACCATATTGACCCGCTGACCGAGCAAGAGACCCGCCAATATATCAATCACCGCCTCAATGTTGCCGGATGCAAACGAGAAGTTTTTAAACCCGAAGCCGTAGGCAGGATTTATACATTTTCCCACGGTTATCCGCGGCTGATTAATATTATTTGCGATCACGCGCTGCTAACCGGTTATTCCGGCGGCAAAAAGGTTATCGATGTCGGGGTAATCAAGGAGTGTGAAAAAGAACTTAAAATTCCCATCGACCAAACGAACCAGAAGGAAGAGGAGCTGGAACTTTTTGAGCCCAGGGAAGAAAATTTCTTCAGGGTACTTCAAAATAAATCTGCGGCAAGACGCATCGGATATTTGGCTGTAATAATTTTGTTGCTTGTGGGTATCGGCTATTTTTTATTCACGCTGCAGTCAAAAGACGAACCCCGCTGGAAAATGGATGAAATCGCTCCGCAGACCTATGACTCCCCGACTCTGAAAGCCAAAGAAGCCTTCGTTCCCGGCGTGGTCGATGAAAATGAAGTCAAGTCAGGCATGCCGGTTGTAAAGCGCTTTGATGAACAGATCATTGAGGACAATGAAATCACGGCGTCCACTCAATCGAAAATTGAAAATCAAACAGATGAATTGCCAACCGTACCGCAGGTTAAGCCGTTTCCGGATCGGAAAATCGTAATTTACTTCAAGCACAACTCAAATGATCTTCCGGGGCAGGCATACGATATGCTTGACCGCATCGCCGGGTTCATGGTCAGCAATCCGGATGCCAACATCAATATCAGCGGCTATACGGATTCAACCGGTGCCTTTAGTTATAATGTGAGCGTTTCACAGTTTCGGGCCAATATGGTCAAAGGTTATCTGGTGGGCAAAGGGGTTGACCCGCTCAAAATAAAAGCGCTTGGACTGGGCCCAGAAAATCCGATTGCAAGCAATGCAACCGAAAAGGGTCGACAGATAAACCGCCGGGTTGAAATTGAACTCAATATTGATAATCCATAGCCCGGCTCCCCCGCTCAACAATGGCAGCGCAAGGCCGTTTTTAAGCGCCGAAATCGAACTTTGATTTTAACAATTTCAAGGTCGCGGGGCTCACTGCAAGCGCATTGATCTCCCCGGCCGAAACCCACCGTGCCTCGACAGCATCATCCCCCGCTGACGGTTCCCCCGCGACATAGTCTGCCGCTAAATCGATAATAACGTAATGAAACCGTATCCTGCCGTTGCGATCACGCTCAATAACGTCGAAGGTGTAAATCGGTTTTGCGGCGCGAATCCGAATTCCGGTTTCTTCTTGTATTTCTCTTTCGGCCGCTTCCTGAAGCGTTTCGCCGATCTCCACGCAGCCGCCCGGGATGGCCCAGAGATCTTCTGCGGGCGGTTGTCCTCTGCGAACCAATAAAACACGTTCATCCTTGAACACCACGGCGCCCACAGCCACCCTGGGATTGCCGGGATAATCATTTTCTTGTTGCGCGAGGCTGTTTTTCAAAATTCAGGAATTTCCTTATGGAAACCGGAGACTTTTATTTGCTATAGCTTATCCGATAAATTACTCCGGCCCTATCATCTGATACGAGCAGCGACCCATCTTGCATTTCAATGATATCCACCGGCCGCCCCCAGGCTTTACCCTTCTGCAACCAGCCTTCGGCAAATATTTCATAGCGCGGCGGCCGGTTTTCGCCAAAGACAGCCAGGGTGATACGGTAGCCAATCGGAACGCTACGATTCCACGATCCGTGTTCGGCTATAAAAATCTGATGGCGATACGCTGACGGGAACATGCTACCCGTATAAAACTTCATGCCCAGGGGCGCAACGTGAGGGCCCAGCTTTAATGCCGGCCGCGAAAATTCATCACAGTCGCGCTTGTTGCCATATCGGGGATCCGGGATATCTCCGGCATGACAATAGGGAAAACCGAAATGCAGATCTTTTTGGGGCGCGTGGTTCAATGTGTCCGGCGGGAGCTCATCGCCCATCCAGTCTCTGCCGTTGTTGGTAAACCAGAGCTCTTTGGTAAGCGGGTGCCAGTCAAATCCCACCGTGTTGCGCACCCCGCGCGTAAATATTTCAAGGCCGCTGCCGTCAAGCTGCAAACGCATGATGGTGGCATAACGCGGGTCCTCTTTTTTGCAAATGTTGCAGGGCGCCCCGACCGGCACGTAGAGCATTCCATCAGGTCCGATGGCAATGTATTTCCAGCCATGGTGTTTGTCGGTCGGAAAGCGATTGGTGACGATAACCGGCTCGGGTGGCGAATCAAGCAGTTGCTCGATGTCATCATAGCGCAACACACGACTGACCTCAGCGACATAAAGCGCCCCGTTTTTAAAAGCCACCCCGTTGGGCATATTCAATCCTTTTGCCAGGGTGACAACCGCATCGGCCCGAAAATCTCCATTGCGGTCCAACACAGCGTAAACTTTCCCGGCTTTGCGGGTTCCCACGAAAAGGGTCCCACCAGGGCTCAGCACCATAGAGCGCGCATTGGGGATATTGCTCGCATATAAATCGATATTAAATCCCGCTGGCAGCTTGACCTGCTCAAGCGGGAATTGCGCCCTTCCGCCGGCTGCAAATCCGGCAGTGGCGCTTAACAGAAGCACCCCCATCGCCATCAGGCTTTTGATCGCAAAAACAGGCCATGGTTTCATTTCCGGCAAAACCTTTTTTTTGTTTCTTAAAAAACCGCGCATATTTAGTGGTTGTTAAAAAAACGTCCGCTATGCCAGCTTTTTTTTCTACAACCACTTATACCCCAATTCCGTAATCCGGAACATTATTATGAAAAGCGGTATACAATTACCCTATCAGGCACCTGTGAATAATCAAGCCCTAAGTTAGGCATAAAATCGTTCGATTCAATCACCCCTGAGTCCAGAAAAAAAATGGCCGGCTGTTCAGGATTCTTGACAGCCGTCGGTCATTGGCCTATTGTTCGCAGGCTGGAACCCATCCCGAGTTTTGAGATGGGTTTTAAGATTGTGCCGAATACACATCGGCTGATGTATTTGCATTCTCGCTAAAAAGACATTGACCATCAATTCGAACCATTGAAGGCTGAAAGGCCGCCATTATGCATTTACAATCTAAACTGCCAGACCTCGAACTCACGATTTTTGCGGTTATGACGCAACTGGCCATAAAGCACGGAGCCATTAACCTTTCCCAGGGGTTTCCGGATTTCGATACCTATCCGGAACTGATTGCACTGGTGGAAAAGTACATGCGCCAGGGGCATAACCAATATGCGCCCATGCAGGGGGTTATGGCGTTGCGTGAACAGATTGCCGAAAAAGTATATGATCTGTACGGCACCCAATATGACCCGGCAACCGAAATCACCGTAACTACAGGTGCCACGGAGTCGGTTTTTGCAGCAATTTCGGCCGTCGTTCAGAAAGATGATGAAGTGATTATTCTCGAACCGGCCTATGATGCCTACGCACCCATTGTGCAACTAAACGGCGGTATTCCGGTTTACCTTCAATTAGAATTTCCGGACTACAGTATTGATTGGAATGCGTTTAAAAACGTCGTCAACAGCAAAACCAAACTCATCATTTTAAATTATCCGCACAACCCCACCGGTGCCGTTCTGACAAAGGAAGATATTGCCCGTCTTTCCCAGATCGTTGAGAACACCCGCACGCTTATTGTCAGCGATGAGGCCTATGAGCACATTATCTTCGATGGCCTGCAGCATGAAAGTATGGCCCGACATCCGCAGCTGGCCAAACGAAGCTTTGTGATCTGTTCCTTTGGCAAAACCTATCACACCACCGGCTGGAAGATCGGCTACTGCCTGGCACCCGCGCCGCTTTCAATCGAATTACAAAAGATTCATCAATACCTGACCTTTGCATCCAATACCCCGATCCAGTTGGCCTATGCCGAATTTATGCAAAACAAAGATCTGTATCTGGAGCTGCCCAAATTCTATCAACAAAAACGGGACCGGTTTTTAGGTCTGCTCGGCAAATCCCGCTTTAGGCCCCTGCCCTGCAAAGGGACCTACTATCAGATGCTGGATTATTCACAAATTTCAGCCGAGCCGGATGTGGTCTTTGCCAGGCGCTTGACCGTTGAAATGGGCGTAGCTGCTATTCCGCCGTCGGCGCTTTATCATCAAAAAGATGATCATAAAGTGCTGCGGTTTTGTTTTGCCAAAAAAAGCGAAACCCTTGAAGGCGCGGCTGAAAAATTATGCCGGATTTAAAAAAAAGAAAACGCCAAAAATCAATAAGAATAGAAGCTCAGCGGGATCTGGAACACGGCATCCTGCACGGCATCGCCTGTGAATGGGAAACCGCATGGCGCGGTTTGGACCCCGACAAACAGCCACTGATCCGAAGGCCCACATTTGCCATCAAGGACTTGAAAAACCAATGGGGAAACTGGTCTCCGCAAAAGCGGGAAATCGCTTTGAGCCGCCAGCTGGTGCTCAATTATCCCTGGGATTCGGTCCGCGATGTTTTGCTGCATGAAGCGGCCCATCAAATCGCTTACGAGCTGTTTGGTGCATTTGCGCAAACACCGCATGGAGCGGCCTTCCAGCAGGCCTGTGAACTGCTGCGAATTCATCCGGCTGCTTCCGCCGATTACCGGCCGCTGCAGGAGCGCCTCTTGCACGCGCATTCCAGCGTCCATGATAAGCGCCTGCTGCGAATCAAAAAGCTGCTGGCGCTGGCTGAAAGCCAAAACCGTTTCGAGGCCGAAGCGGCCATGACCAAAGCCCACGAATTAATTGCCCGGCACAACATCGAACTCTACCACGGTGAAGACAAGCGCCAATTTTTAAGTATCTTCCTGGGCTCCCCTGCCCTGCGCCATCCCCGCGAAGATTACCACCTGGCCAACTTGCTGCAGGATTTTTATTTTGTCTGCGGTATCTGGGTACCGGCCTACGTGATGGATAAGCGCAAAATGGGAAGAGTTCTGGAAATCAGCGGTACGGCTCAAAATCTAAAAATGGCCGATTATGTCCATGCTTTCATTCGAACTTTTATTGGCGCACAGTGGCAGACGTACAACCGCGACAAAGGCTTGAATCGTTTTCGCAAAACCGATTTTGCAGTGGGAATTATCGAAGGATTTCGCGACAAACTGGAATCCAATATAAAACGCAAAAAGACACCGCAAAACACCCTGGCGCTCATTCAAAAAAAAGATCCCCGGTTAAAACAATATTATCGTTTCAGATATCCGCACACGGCTTCAATCCAAAAA